>ERZ650309.325-NODE-325-length-24040-cov-7.830102_pt1 | contig 24040 bp, 21 predicted proteins | sample MGYA00376245_ERZ650309 | MGnify/ENA primary metagenome ERZ650309 (study PRJEB26733, sample SAMN07839294) | wastewater metagenome | biome: urban; feature: wastewater treatment plant; material: waste water | place: USA: North Carolina | collected 2016-04-26 ...
AGCAGTAGAGTTAAATTTAGGCATTAATGCCGGGCATGATTTATCGTTGGATAACCTAGCCTATTTTGCACAACAAGTTCCTCATTTATTAGAGGTAAGTATTGGCCATGCTTTAATTAGTGATGCACTTTACTTTGGACTTGAAAATACGGTGCAACAGTATAAAAGATGTTTGTAAAAGTGTATATTTGGTTTACACTTGAATGAGTATGAAACCATTTATTTACTCCTTTTTATTTGCCTACACTACACTGCTAATTACGGCATGTAATCCTGTTTGCGATGATACCCTTAATCAATCAGCAAATTATTATTTGGTATGTACCGACACCTCAAACTTAATAACTAAAGTAAAATATATATTATATGATAATAAGGGAGATATTGTTTCTCATTATATAAATTATATGGCATCAAAAACTGGTGAAGGAGATTTAGAAGTATTTTACAATCCATTTTTATTGGTAAAAGTGCTTAAAAGAAGCCGTTGTGATACTTATGAAGAAGCTCCAAAAAAATATCAACAGATGATAAACCAAACCATTATTATTCAACCCAGAATGTAAGCTAATGAGGAAAATAATATGACACAGCAAGTCTAGCCCGTATGCAGCGTAGCGAAATATGGGATTAAATTTTAAAAAACAATAACTTAGTGCTTTAAAGTAGTTGTATCCCGTGTTACTTTGAACTTCACACGGGTTAAGATACTTGCTTGAATTAAATCCTGACAATCCTAAGGAGTTTTAGTTTTGCTGTCTTCTTTTTTAGCAGGAGTGGCAGTTTTTTTGTCTGTCTCATTTACCTTTTTGTTGTCTTTAAGTTCTGATTTAGTGGTGCTTGGTTTGGCTTTCTTTTCTTCAGGAATAGCCACATTTTGTGCGCTTAAATAAGCTCTAGCTGCGGTCGCTTCTTCTGATTTGGGAAATTCTTTAACAATCCTCAACATAAGTTTAACAGCATCTTGGGTTTTGCCATCAACATCTGCAAAACTGGCCAACTTCAACATGGCAGAAGCCGCTTTGGGGGCATCAGCATAGTTATCGACAACAATTCTAAAGCTTTTCTTGGCGTTATTGACATCGGCAGGGCTAGCAGCCAAATAAAACTCGCCCAACCAATAATAGGCACTAGGAATAAACGTGCTTTGCGGATAAGTTTTAATAAAATTACGCATTGGATTAATGGCTTTATTAGGCCCACCCGTTTTAAACGTTTGATAGGCAGCAAAATAAGCGCGTTTATCGTCATCTGGATTGACAACAGGCGGTGTAGTAGCTGTCGTTGCCTCTGTTGTTGGAGTAGCGGTAGTAGGGTTTGTTGCAGTTGCTGCATTAACTGTTGTGGTTGTCGTGGTAGTTGTTGCTGTGGATGTGGTGCTAGGTGTAGTGTTTGCCACCTCTGGTTGAGGGCGATTTTTTAAATCTGTAATACGTTGGTCTAAATCAAGGTAACGACTACGTGCATCTTGTTTCATACGTTCAATAATATTAGCTTGCACTTCGAGTTGGCCACGCAAATCTCGAACTTCTTGTTGCAATTGTTGAACTTGTTGATAAAGCTGCCATTGTAATGAAGGATTGACTTCATTGCTAAGAGCTTGGGCTTGTATAGGTTTTGTTACAGGTGCAGCTTGTGTTTTGGGTTGGCTTAAAGATTTTTCTTCAATGACAATGTCAGCCGCATAAACAACATGACTAATCGCTAAACTGAGTAAAGAAACGGTGATTTTGCGCATAAATTAACCTAAAATCCTGCAATAACAATAACCGACACATTATCTTTACTTCGACGTGCGTTGGCTAGCTCCAACATATCTAAAGCGATGCCTTCTACTTCATGTTGGCGACCTAATAAGGCACCCAATTCATAATCAGAAAGCATGTCATATAGTCCATCACTACATAATAAAAAGCGATCACCTTTATTGATTTTTAAATAATCATAGTCAATGGTGATGTGAGGCTCTAAGCCAAGAGCGCGAGTAAGAATATTACGGGAAACCTTTTCTAAGGCTTCTTCACGAGTATAAAAGCCTTGATCGATAAATTCTTGCAATAATGAATGATCATGGGTAACGGCCATAAGTTGACCGTCACGCCATAAATATAAACGTGAGTCGCCAGCATGAGCATGATGCAAATAGCCGTTTTCTATCAGAATCCCCACAAAGGTTGTTCCCATGCCACGACAGCGAACCGATTGACGTGCTTTTTCGCGGATAACCGCATGTGCAGCTTGTAAAGCCGTTTCTAAACGTTCGTGAGGAGATACACCACGGGTTGTTTGTTTAAGAATTGCACTAACGGTATCAATAGCAGTACGACTTGCAACTTCACCTGCACTATGTCCACCCATACCATCAGCTAATAATGCGACACCTAAATTGGGTAGGCAAAGAATCGCATCTTCGTTGCTAGTACGTGTTTTGCCAGTATCCGTATGGCCAACCATGATTAAATTATTCAAGGTACACCAGTTATTATTTTATCCAATAGTTGAGTTAAGTTTATATTATTTGCCAAATTAAAGACTTAGACTAAATCACTAATTAAGAAGTTATTCTAAATAAAATCAAGGCAAATAATTAAACCTAAATAACCTTTTTAGGGTTTAGCAAAGCTAAACCCTATGAATAATTAAACTTGTTTGTGGCCACAAGACTCAATGCAGTCTTTAATTGCACGAGCAAATTCACGTCCTGTCTGATAACGATCATCAGCATTTTTAGCTAATGCCTTATCAATCACTGCGCTCATACAAGGAATTTGACTCTCTAGGTCTGGACGACGCTCAAATAATGGCATGTGTGGCTCATTGGTGATTTTGAACATTAAGGCAGCCATAGATTCTGCTTTAAATGGCGGTGTACCTGTTAACATTTGGTAGAACATGACACCTAAGCTATACAAGTCAGAGCGACCATCGACTTTTTTACCTGCTAATTGCTCTGGTGACATATAAGTGGGTGTACCTAAAACTGTACCTGTTTTAGTTTTACTTGAGTCAGTAATACGCGCAATACCAAAGTCAGTGATTTTGACTTCGCTGGTATCTGGGTCAAACATAATGTTGGCAGGCTTAATATCACGGTGAACAATATTAGCTTGATGAGCATAATCTAAAGCTAAAGCAGATTTATGAACGATATTAATGACTTTGGCGATGGGTAATAGGCTATCGAATTTAGTATAACGCGCTAAATCGTGGCCTTTTAAAAATTCCATGGCAATATAGGCTAAATCATGTTCTTCGCCCGCATCATAAATAGTGACGATATTGGGATGATTGAGACGACCTGCGGTTTCAGCTTCACGGAAGAAACGTTCTTTGACCTCTTCAAGTTCGTCAGCTTCAAACTCTTCTTTAAGAGCCATCGTTTTAATAGCAACAATACGGTTAATTTTTGGGTCTTTACCTAAATAAACAACACCCATTGCACCTTTACCGAGTTCTTTTTCAACTTGATAACGACCTAACATCGGTTTTTCATTACTGGTGGGGTCTAAAATCAGCGTTGAGTTATTAGCGGTACTGCTGCTGCCACCCAAGATAACGGTTTCTTCGAGTTTTTTGGCACGAGCCAATTTATCTTTTAAATCTCTAAATTCAGGCGCAAAATCAGCCATATATTGATAAACAGAAATCGCTTTATTAAATTGACGTTTACGTTCGTAATCTAAGGCTAAGTTATACATCACATCTAAAATGCTTTCGTCACGTGGACATTGACGAAATTTTTCAAATGCCATATCAAGCTGGCCTTGTTGTTGTAAAGCCAATCCCAACATTTTATTAGATTCAGCCGATTTTTCATCAGAGCGTACTTTGGCTTTTTCGGTGACTAAGTAATGTTTGGTGGTTAATAAAACATGACCCAAGACCACGAGTGCAGCAGGTAACATCAACGGAACCCAAATACCAGAGCTTATCATTAAGGCAAAATGTGCCATTAATAATCCACCTACAAAAACTACTGACACAATAGCAGCGAGTTTTGCACTTAAGCGAGGTAATAAGACACATAAATAAATAGTGGCTAATAAAAATAAACCCCAACGGACTAAGCTGCTCCATTCAGGAATAGTAAAAAAATGTTGATTTAAAATGCTGCTAACATTGTGTGCCAAAATTAATACAGGCTCCATTTTTGCTTCGATAGGGGTCACCTGTGGCGAACCTAAACCATAAGCCGTTGGGCCAATAATCACAATTTTATCTTTATATTTTTCGACAGGAATTTTTCCGCTGACAACATCATAAAAAGAGTCGATACGGAAAGGAGGGCTATCTGCTTCTAAATTACCATAATAAAAGGTACGCATTTGTGAGAATGGGTCTGTTTTGATGTTAATTTTACCCAATTGCACACTTTGTCCTAAGTTTACTTTAATGTCTTTAGCATCTAAATTTAAACTTCTGGCAGCTAACATTAATGATAATGAAGGATAAAAAGCACCATCATAACTCACTAATAATGGCTCAGTACGTACACCACCATCACTATCTGGGTTAATGCTTAAATGACCTAATAAACTCGCACTTTCGCCTAATACACTAATGGGCGGAACAGCTAAGTTGGTTTCGGGGGGCAACATATTGAGCGAAGTTGCATCAATGTTATCACGAATATTTTCGACAGGAATTTGATTTTTAAGAACATAATTAGGCAGAGCGGTATCAGGCCGACCATCCATTTGACCCAGCATAAATTGCATAGGTAATACTACATTTTTGGCGGCTGCCATACCATCAGCTAATTGTTGGTCGGTATTTAAATTTGATTCTGCTTCAGCGAGCTTCATGCCTAACTCAGCAACAACGGTATTGTTATCACCTAAGGTACTTAAATTTTGATTGTAATAATCGTTCAGTTCACGGATAGATTTTAAACCAGCATCAATTTGCGGTTCAGATAAAAAAATAGGAACCCCAATGGCTTTAGCACCACCTTGATTTAAGCCAGCAATCATTTGTGCTAAATAGCTACGAGGCCACGGCCAACGACCAATGTTTTCGATACTTTCATCATCAATCGCAATGACAGCAACTTTGTCGCCTACATTATGCTGACTTGATTTGACGCCAACGTCATAAGCATTACGCTCAAGATTTTCAATAATTGGCGAGCTAGAAATAGCTGCCATAAAAGTGGCGATTGCTAAACCAATGACCCAGTCGCTTTTCCAAGAGAAAGATATTTTTGCCATAGTCGCTAACCCTGCTGAATATATTTATTAAGATTTTTGCGTATTGTAAGTGCTAAAAATAATTAGTATTTGTATACAGTCTTTGTTGTTTTTTGCTCCGTTTAACGGCAACACGCCAAAACGGAGCCTAGTGAATCAAAAATTACACATTAAATCTAAAATGGACGACATCACCATCATTCATAATATAGGTTTTGCCTTCTAAACGCCATTTACCAGCATCTTTAGCACCTTGCTCACCTTTATAATGAATATAGTCTTCGTAGGCAATAACCTCTGCACGAATAAATCCTTTTTCAAAGTCAGTATGAATCTTCCCAGCCGCTTGAGGAGCGGTTGCTCCTAAAGGAATTGTCCATGCACGAACTTCTTTAACACCTGCGGTAAAATAAGTATGTAAACCTAATAGGTTGTAACCAGCACGAATCACACGATTCAAGCCTGGTTCTTCCATACCCACAGCTTCTAAAAATTCGGCTTTTTCGTCTTCTTCCAATTCGGCAATTTCGGCTTCAAGTTTGTTGCAAATAGGAACAACGACAGCTTTTTCGCTGGCGGCTAATTCACGTACTGCATCTAAGTGTGGGTTGTTTTCAAAACCATCTTCATTGACGTTGGCAATATACATCGTTGGTTTTAAAGTGAGTAAACCATAAACTTTAATGACTTTTAGATCATCATCACTTAAATCGGCGGCACGAGCAGGGCGGCCATCATTTAACACAGGCAATACTTTTTCGAGGCAGTTTTTTAACGCAATGGCTTCTTTATCACCACCTTTAGCATTTTTGCTAACACGTAACAAAGCACGTTCAACTGTGTCTAAGTCAGCTAATGCTAATTCGGTATTAATCGTGGCAATATCATCTAAAGGATTAATTTGACCTGCAACGTGAATCACGTTTTCATCTTCAAAACATCTTACTACATGAGCAATCGCATCTGTTTCACGGATGTTTGCTAAGAATTTGTTACCTAAACCTTCGCCTTTGGATGCCCCTGCAACTAAACCAGCAATATCAACAAATTCCATACTGGTTGGAATCACACGTTCAGGTTTAACAATGTCGGCTAAAGCATCTAAACGAGGATCAGGCATTGGCACAATACCTGTATTGGGTTCGATAGTGCAAAAAGGAAAGTTTTCGGCTGCAATTCCTGCTTTAGTTAAAGCATTAAATAAGGTAGATTTACCCACATTTGGTAAGCCAACAATACCGCAATTAAAACCCATTTACAGGCTCCTCGTGTTAATTTCGCAATGGCGCGCATGGTACACCAAAATCCTGTTTTTTGCTTAGGAATCGTATGGTATGAATCGTGTCCTGTATCAATTTCCCTTGTCTCATTATTGTGAAAAAGCACGTTGGTTATTAGATTTTAAGGATTTGGAATATTCAGTCAAAAATTTATTTCCAGCCACTCATCGACTTTTAACTTTATGGAAGGCCAATAGCACCACTGTACCTTTAGTAAAAGATGGCAAAGAATGGATTGGCGATTCAACAGAGTTAGCGTTTTATTTAGATGCTAAATATGTCTTACGACCTTTATTACCGTCTAATCCTGATTTGCGTCGGCAGGCGATTATTTTAGAGGATTTAGCGGATAAAGCAGGGGTTCATGTACGGCGTTGGGCATATAGTCAGGCTTTAGGTTCTGAGCAAGTCACAGATTTGTTATTTAATGATTATCCAATGGTTAAGCCCTTTAAAAAACAATTAGCACCTTTTATTAAACGTGGTATTGGCCAAATGTATCAAGCTAACCCCGAAAAAGGTGCGATTTCTTTACAAAAAATGCTTAAAATGATGGATGATATTGAAGAAAAATTAATCGCTAATGGTGGCCGTTATTTGGTGGGTGATTGTTTAGGTTTGGCGGATATTAGTGTGGCTTCATTATTTGTGCCAGTATTAGCTCTAAAAGATACCCCGTGGGAGACCTTGACTCCTCAAAATGAATTGATGGAGCAACTTTATCAGCAAACTTTAAATCGACCTTTGGGACAGTGGATTATTCGTTTATATCAAGAAGAACGTGGTGCAAGAGGCAATTGGCGAGGGTGAAACAAAAAGGCGCGTACGCGCCTTTTTATGGGTAACTATTGCAGTTAAGCAGCAATAATAACCCGCAATGCATCACTCATCACATGAACATGGCTTAAATAATTTAAACCTTGCTCTAATTGTTGTTCTAAGCGTGCAATTTCATCATCACGAATGGTTGGGTTAACCGCTTGTAAGGCTTTTAGGCGTTTAATTTCCTGACCCAGTTTGGCTTTTAAGCTATCTTGAGCTTGTTGTTGCAACTCAGGAATAGCCGCTTTAGCAATTTTTTCGGTCTTCTGATAAAGCGCAGCCATGACATCAGTTTGCATTTTTACTACTTGGCGTGCGGTCATTTTTTCTAAAGGCTGTACTTGCTTATTAAGCATTTCATGGCCAATACGCGAACTCAAATCACGACCTTCACCATCAAGTAATACGCGTAAAGTCAATTGTGGCAAATGTGTGTTTAAATCTAAATGTTTAGGTGCAATTAACTCAATTCTAAACCATGATTCAATCAACAAAGTACCAGCTTTGATGCCTTTGTTACGAATCAGGCCAAGGTTAGCATTACCAAAGGCTTGACGTGTCATTAGGTCTAAAGTACCCAATGCCATTGGGTGTTCCCACGTAATAAACTGCACATCTTCACGGCTTAAGGCTTGGTTACGGTCAAAACAAACGGTCATGCCATCGGCATCTAAACAAGGGAAGGAGTCAATTGGCATATGTTCGCCACTACGAATAATATGACTACCATCACCTTGCTCTTCATGGTCAACACCAAAAGCTGACCATGCGCGCTCCATAAAATCACCCAAGATTAAATCATCATCTTGGTCAGCAACGGCAGTAATCAAGTCAATCGCTTTGTCCATACGGCACGAATTAAGCTCTAACAAATAATCACGACCTTGTTGTAACTCGGCTTCTAAGTTGGCGCGATCTTGTTGCGCTTCAGCCATTAAATCAGCAAATAATTGTTGATGTTCGGTTGGATTTTGCAAACAATCTTTTAAAGTAGCCTGATGATATTGGTGTACAGTTTGAGCTGTTGGCGAAATATGAGCAATGGTATTTAAGGCTTGGTGATGCCAGTCAAATAAACGCTCTTGAGCAGTGCCTTGCATATAAGGCACATGAATTTTGATGGTTTCAGTTTGACCAATACGATCCAAACGGCCAATACGTTGCTCTAAAACATCAGGATTAGCGGGTAAATCAAACAACACTAAATGATGGGCAAATTGGAAGTTACGACCTTCAGAGCCAATTTCTGAACATAACAAAATTTGTGCACCATAGTCAGGTTCTGCAAAATAGGCTGCTGCACGGTCACGTTCTAATAGACTCATTTCTTCATGGAAAAGAGCAGTGCGGAAACCTTCATTTAGGCGTAAACGCAACTCTAAAGACATGGCCACGCCTGCGGTACGGCAGATTAACAACACTTTTTGCTGTTTGAGCTTTTTCAATAATTGAATCAACCACGGCACACGTGGGTCTGTGGTTAACCAATCTTCATTATCGGTTTGCATTTCTGGCCAGAGCTGATGACGCACAGCACCTGTCATTGGCCAATCAGCAGGGGGTGTTAATGGCACAGGAATACATTCGCGTTGTGGAAAGCCTTTAATCGCTTCACGCGTATTTCTAAATAAAACACGACCTGTACCATGACGATCTAATAATGCAGCAACGGCCTGATCTCGACCTTCTTTGCTGTTTAAGTCTACGTCTTCATCGGCCAAGTAATTTGCTAAAGTTTGTTGTGCTTCAGCACTTAAATTACCTTTGACTAAGTCACGCGCAGCTTGTGCAATCGGTTGATAACCTTCTTCTTCATCTAAGAAGTTATCTAGGCTGCTAAAACGTTTTGGGTCTAAAAGTTTTAAACGGGCAAAGTGGCTAGCAACACCCAATTGTTCTGGGGTGGCGGTGAGCAATAATACCCCAGCCGTTTGGTTGGCAATTTCTTCAACCAATTGATAGGCTTCGCTCGGTTTTTCTTCGTCCCATTCTAAATGGTGTGCTTCGTCAACCACTAATAAATCCCATTTAGCGGCTAAAGCAGACTCTTTTAAATCGGGATGATCGAGTAATAAGTCAATGCTGGCTAAGACACATTGCTCGGTACTAAATGGATTTTGTTCTTCATCACCTTCACGAATCGCAGCGGTGCGGGTTAAATCAAATAAGGCAAAGTCGATATTAAAACGACGACGCATTTCAACCAACCATTGATACTGCAAACTATCAGGGACTAACACCAAAATACGTTGTGCACGACCTGTTAACAATTGTTGATGAATAATTAAACCTGCTTCAATCGTTTTTCCCAAACCCACTTCGTCAGCTAATAACACCCGTGGTGCCATACGTTGGCCAACTTCGTGAGCAATATAAAATTGATGCGGAATTAAACCCACACGTGGGCCAACCAAACCAGATACTGGACTTTTGGCAATTTTTTCACGCGCACGTAAGGCAGTCACACGCAATTCATACCATTCATTATTATCTAATTGGCAGGCCAAAAGACGTTCACAAGGTTTGGCTAAATGAATTTCGGGAGATAAGCGAGTTTCAGCAAAGCTGGTGGTGTTGCCAGCAGCATCTTGTACTTCATAACGCAAGACAAATTGGCGTTCTTGAATGCCTGTTACTAGCCATGATTTATTGTCAGTATCTTTAATGGTATCGCCTTCATTAAAACGAATCCGTGATAAGGGCGCATTTTGGCGCGCATAGACACGGGTTTCTTCGCTCTTGGGAAATAAGATGGTCATGGTGCGAGGATTTACCTCAACCACGATACCTAAGCCAAGCTCAGTTTCAGCATCAGATAACCAACGTTGACCAATAGCAGGATTTGAAATACTCATGTAACAGTCCTAACAATTAAAAAGGGCATGGCCATGAAAAATTCATTGGCTGTAAAGTTATGGGATGATTAAATTCTAGTGTCTCTGCGTGTAAACACAAACGCGGACTTAAAGCAATTGCTTCGGGTGGTGCATATAACGTGTCACCAACAATCGGATGACCTAATAATTGCATATGCACACGCAATTGATGAGAGCGACCAGTAATTGGTTTTAACAACACACGGGTGGCTTTGGCTTGACGACCAAGCACTTGCCATTGGGTGAGGGCGTGTTGGCCTTGCTCATAATCGACAATATGTAAAGGTGGATGCTCAGGGTCATAACGTAATGGTGCATCTATTTCGCCACGCATTTGAGCAATATGACCATAGACTAAGGCAATATAGTGTTTGTTAACCAAACGTTGTTCAAATTGTTTATTGAGGTGTTGTTGTGCTGCCAAATGACGAGCAAAGACTAATAGACCAGAAGTATCTTGGTCTAGACGATGAATAATACGGACTTCCTCAAATTGGGCTTGCAAACGAGCATGTAAACAGTCTTGTTTGTCAGCACCTTTGCCACGAACAGTTAATAAACCACTAGGTTTACCCACTACGAGCAAATCATTGTCACAAAATAAAATGGGGCAATCTACAGACACGCGCAGTTTTCTTTTAAGTCATGAAAGATGCTAATTGTAATAATAGCGACAAAGGATTGCATCTAATTATCTCTAAAGCACGATAAATAAAACTATTTTTGTGTATTTTTTGACCTTGTTGGAAAATTGAAAAGGATTTTTTACACAAAGTTAGCATTTGTTGATATATAATGATAATCATTATCATTTAAATTATTATTTATCGGGTGTGAACTTGGCTAAGGCATCGTTGTTAAAACAGTTGTATCAGTGGCATTGGATTAGCTCGGCGATATGTTTGGTAGGGATGTTGGTGTTTAGTATTACAGGTATTACTTTAAATCATGCTAGCCAAATTGAGGCGAAACCCAAAGTTGAGCGTCAAGAACTGGCAACTCCCCAGCAAATAAACCAACAATTGCAAACGCTTGCAGAGCAAGATCAAACTCAACAGCCTTTACCAAGCAATGTTGAGCAATGGTTGATTAATCAACATGGCATTCATTTAAGTGCCGAATCACAAGTCGAATGGTCTGCTGACGAAGTTTATATTTCGTTGCCAAAAGCGGGTGGCGATGCGTGGGCGCGCTTTTCCTTAGCCAATAGTCAGTTTGAGTATGAATCTACCAGTCGTGGTGTGATTTCCTTATTAAACGACTTGCATAAAGGTCGTCATACGGGCGTGGTTTGGCAATGGTTTATTGATATTTTTGCCATTGCCTGTGTGGTTTTTTCCTTAACGGGACTGTTTATTTTGCAACAGCATGCCCGTCGTCGGCCAATGGTTTGGCCACTCGTCAGCACAGGATTGCTTATTCCCTTATTGTTAGTGGTGTTCTTTGTTCATATCTAAAGAGAGATATTTATGAAAAAAATGATCTATGGTTCGGCCTTAGCCATGAGCTTGCTATCGACGGCACAAGCTGCTGAGTTAGCTGTTAATGTGCAAATACCCAGTTTAAATGTGGCGGAATATCATCGTCCTTATGTGGCCATTTGGATTGAAGATGATAGCCAAAAATTTATGGCTAATTTGGCGGTTTGGTATGACCTAAAAAAACGCGATAACGGCGGGACAAAGTGGTTAAAAGACCTGCGTCAATGGTGGCGAAAAAGTGGTCGTGAATTAACGATGCCTGTTGATGGTGTATCTGGTGCAACACGTAATGTCGGTGAGCATCAATTAAGCTTTAGCGATAAAAATACACCATTAGATAAATTGGCCGCAGGACGTTATCAGTTAGTGGTTGAAGCGGCACGCGAAGGCGGTGGCCGAGAAGTGGTGAAAGTGCCGTTTGAGTGGTTATCTAAAAAAGCCAATCAGAATAGTGCACAAGGACAAGAAGAATTAGGCAAAGTCACCGTCGCGGTTAAACCGTAATCATTAAAACAGGACAATATCATGTTTAAAAAGACAACGCTTGCTTTGGGCTTATTAATGTTGCTCCCGCAAGCTCATGCACATCGTCAATGGTTATTACCCTCCAATACACAGATTGATGCTAAAGAAGCATGGGTGACTATTGATGGGGCGGTATCAGAAAACTTATTTGATTTTGATAGTAATGCTTTGGCCTTAGATAATTTGGAGGTTGTTGCCCCTGATGGTAGTCAGGTGAAGGCGGAAACAATCACTAAAAGCAAATTTCGTGGCTCTGCTGATTTTAAATTGCTACAAAAAGGCACTTATAAAATTAGCCAGAACTCACAAAATGTGATGGCAACTTATCGTTTAAACGGTGAGGAGAAACGTTGGCGTGGGGCAGAAGAAAAGATGGCACAAGAAATTCCAGCCGAAGCCACCGATCTAAAAATATCGCGTACCTATAACCGTTTAGAAACCTATGTCACCGCAGATCAACCGACTGATACGGTGCTAAAAGCCGTTAATCAAGGTTTAGAGTTATTGCCGTTAAGCCATCCCAATAATTTGTATGCACAAGAAACAACTCGTTTTAAAGTGTTATTAGATGGCAAGCCTGTTGCGGATAGCAAAATATCAGTGATTGCAGGCGGTGTTCGTTATCGTGGTGTATTAAATGAAATCACAGCAATCAGTGATAAAGACGGCGTGATTAGCATTAAATGGCCTTTTGCAGGAATGTATTGGTTAAAAGCGGCTTATCCACAATTGCCAGAAATGGTTGATGGTAAACGCCCAGCCATGCCCGAAAAACGTTATAGCTATGCAGCCACTTTAGAGGTGTTATTACCGTAATTGTTGCAAGTTGTTGCAAATTTAAATGATAATTGTTATCATTTACAAAGTGCCCAGCCAGTTCTAAACGACAAGCCAAGCCTTTTTTATGTTTAACCCTGTGGAGGGGATGACCATTGATGTGCGCTAGCCATCATTGCATCTAACTCTGAGGGCTATTTGAGGTATTGTGTTGTGTCTATCATTCGTTCTCGTAAAAAATCTACATTATTAACATCCTCTATGGTGGCGATGGCAGGTAGTTTAGCTATTCCTGCTCACGCACAAGATGCGCCAGTGTTAAAAGAGGTTAATGTCCAAGCTGCTGTTGATGTGCCGTACAAAACGGAAAAATCTGCATCAAACAAACTCACTCAAGCCTTAGTTGATACCCCAAAAACCGTACAAGTGCTAAAAAAGGAAATGCTGAAAGAGCAAGGTGCGAGCTCCTTGATGGAAGCCTTACGCAATACCGCAGGCATTACTATGCAGTTGGGCGAAAATGGTAATACGGCGGCAGGTGATACGTTTCAGATGCGTGGTTTTTCAACCAATACCTCAACTTTTGTTGATGGTGTCCGTGATTTAGGTGCAGTGACCCGTGATGTATTTAACCTTGAGCAAGTTGAAGTGGTTAAAGGCGCTGGTGGTTCAGAGGTGGGACGTGGTGCGAGTGCAGGTTATATTAATTTAATTTCCAAATTGCCTACTCTTGAGCAGGCCAATGATATTGCATTAACACTGGGCACAGCCGATAAAAAGCGTTTAACTGTTGATAGCAATAATGTGATTGATGACAGCACAGCATTACGTTTGAATGTCATGGTGCAAGAAGCGAATGCCGAAGAGCGTAATCAAGTTTCCAATCGACAAGTGGCGATTGCGCCAAGTCTAGCCTTTGGCTTAGATTCACCCACCAAAGTATATCTCTATTCTCAGCATATTCGTCAGGACAATGTTCCAGATGGTGGTGTACCAACTATTGGCATGGAAGGTTTTTATAATAGCAATGCCACTATTAAAGCAGGGGCAAAAGTCAGTCGTGATAACTTTTATGGCAGTCAGCAAGATTATGAAAAAATATCTGCAGATATGTTAACGGCCAAAGTGGAACATCAGTTATCAAAAAACACCACCATTCGTAATATTACTCGTTATGGTCAAACATATGTAGATCGCGTGTTAACGGGGGTGAATGCTTTATCTGTCAATGCCAGCACTAAAGCCATTGAAGTCGCTTTGAATCGCCAACGTATCGACCAAACTAATGAAATTTGGGCAAACCAAACAAACTTGAATACCGCGTTAAGTACGAGGTTTATTAAACATGATTTAGTGCTTGGTTTAGAGTTATTAAAAGAAAGTCAGTTAACACTTGGCTCAACTTCAGGCAGCACTAGCACAACAACGGTGGTGGTGAATGGCCAAACTTTGCCAGTATATAGTGTTGTACAAAATGTATATAGCCCAAATGCCTATCAGAATTTGTTAGTGCCTTATTTAACGGGTGCGGATACAGACGGTGAAACGACAACAGCCGCATTGTATGTCTTTGACTTTTTAACATTAACAGACAGTTTAAAATTTAGCCTTGGCTTACGTGCCGATCGTTATAAAACTGAAACTAGCACAGGTACGATGGTAACGGGTGGTAGTGGTGGCAATTTGGCTACCTATTCCGCGCAAGGTTACAAAGTCGGTGATGTGGTTATTAGCCATTTAGAAGATGACGATACCTTATTAAGCTGGAATGCTGGTTTAGTGTTTAAGCCAGCTGCGAATGGTTCGATTTATGTTGCCTTTGCTGATGCACAAACGCCACCTGCGGGTGCTAACTTTGTGTTATCAGCGACCGCAGGTAATCAGGCAAATGCTGAATTAGATCCACAACAAACCACAACCGCCGAATTGGGTACAAAGTGGGAGTTGTTAAATAAGCGTTTAAATGTCTCTGCTGCTGTTTACCGTACCGAAAACGATAAACAAGCCAGTGTTGATGCTGTGACTGGTGTGGCTAATCAGGAAGGAAAAACCCATGTTGACGGTATCGAGTTAGCGGCAGTTGGTCAATTAACGAACTTTTGGCAATTAACCATGTCTGTTGGTTTTATGGAAAGTGAGCAGTTAGGCCAAAGTTCTAAGAGTAGTTCAACGGGTGTGATTACCACATCAGATGGTGTGCGTTGGACACCTGATGTCACCGCATCGGTATGGACATCTTATACCTTAGAAAAATTCACCTTTGGTGGCGGTGCACGTTATGTGGGTGAACAAAAGCGTGTAGTGACAACCAATGCAAATTTGGCAACCGAAAATATGCCAGTGATTCCTGCTTATACCGTAGTTGATATGATGGCTGCATATAAAGTCAGCAAAAATACTAATCTGCGTTTAAATGTGTATAACGTCTTGGATGAGGAATATATTAACACCTTAAACAATAGTGGTGCGCGAGCAACTTTAGGTGTGCCAATTTCTGCGGCTATTAGTGCTGAGTTTAGTTTTTAATAACCCTCACCCCAGCCCTTTCCCATAGGGAGAGGGAGTCTAAATTGAGAGCTGAATGGGAAAATGTTATGTTATTGCATATTCCGCAAGTATTGAGTAAACAACAAGTCGCTCAAATTCGCCAACAGTTACACGAAGCTCCGTGGCAAGCAGGCGCGAATACGGCTGGCGCACAGGCGGCAAAAGTCAAACATAACTTACAACTCTCGCAAAACCTACCTATTGCACAACAAATGGCTCAGCAAGTGCGAGAGGCTTTATTGGCTCATCCTTTATTTGTGTCTGCCGTATTGCCTAAGCAATTATTATTACCGTTGTTTAATTGTTATCAACAGGGAGGGCATTTTGGTAATCATGTTGATGGTGCGATTCAATACGAAGCTTTAACACGTTTTCCTGTTCGTACCGATGTCTCAACCACTGTTTTTTTATCAGAGCCTGATGAGTACGAAGGTGGCGAGTTGATTATTGAAGATACTTATGGCAGTCATGAGGTAAAATTGGCAGCAGGCGATGCGATTGTTTACCCTGCGACCAGTTTACATCGGGTTGAGCCTGTAGAAAATGGTCAACGTTTTGCAGCGTTTTTATGGTCACAAAGTATGGTCAAAGATAATACGCAACGACAACTGTTATTTGATTTGGATATGACTATTATTCGTTTGCGTCAGCAATTACAAGACAGCCAAGATGTTTTGGCATTAACCAATCACTATCATAATTTATTAAGGCAATGGGCTGAATGATGGCATTATCGGTTTCTAAAGATAAGCTAATTACTTTAGTGGTGGTGCTATTTGTACACAGTGTGGCTTTATATTGGGCGACACGACTAAATGTATTGCCGCCTGCACCTACTCCCCAAGAAGTAGTCATGCAAGCAGTAGTGATTATGCCTGTTGCCTTGCCGACTAAACCCGTAGAGCCTTTACCTCAACCTACACCGCCTAAATCTGTGGTTCAACCTAAAGAGCAGCTACAGCCGATTGTACAAAAAACGCCTGTTTTACCGCCCTCCGAAAAAGCCATCACCCTTGAAAAAACAGTTATGGTCGAAAAAAACGAACCTATTGTTGAAAAAGTTAGTCCAACGCCTGTTGTTAATGAACCACCTGTTGTGAGTAAAGTTGAGGCTGAGCCTGAGCCAGTAGTGATTCCGCCACGCAGTGATGCGAGTGGTTTAAATAATCCCAATCCAACTTATCCTGCCATGTCTAGACGTTTGGCCGAACAAGGCAAAGTGTTATTAGAAGTGCTGATTTTGGCTAATGGTACAGTGGGCGAGATTAAGCTTAAACAAAGTAGTGGTTTTAAACGTTTAGACGATGCTGCCTTACAAACCGTAAAACAATGGCGGTTTCAACCTGCCAAGCGTGGTAATCAGGCGATTGATTATTGGTATATACAGCCTATTTCTTTTTCTTTAGATACCTAATTTAGAGTTTATATTATGATTAATGACAATCCTTATGGCGTAATGGCAATTTGGGAACAAGGCGATATGGTGATGAAGTCAGTTGCCTTATTGTTGTTGACTATGTCGATTATTTCTTGGTATGTGATTATTAGTCGAGCATGGCAAGTAGTTAAACTCAGAACCATTGTCAAAAATAGTAGTGCTTTTTGGCATAGTCAAAGTTTTGAGCAAGGCTTAGAGTTGTTAGAAAAAAATAAAGCAAATACGTTTAATCCTTTTGTGAGTTTGGCTTTAAATGGCCAAGATGCCGTTGAACATCATGAGCAAAGTAAACAGGATTTGCATGGCCAAATTAGTTTAACCGAATGGTTAAAAGAAACTTTGCGGGCAGATATAGAAGAAAGTGCCGAAAAAATGCAGGCGGGATTACCTGTTTTAGCCTCAGTGGGTTCGACTGCACCGTTTGTGGGATTGTTTGGGACGGTTTGGGGAATTTATCATGCCTTAGTTGGCATTGGTGCATCTGGCCAAGCAAGTATTGATAAAGTGGCAGGGCCTGTTGGCGAAGCATTGATTATGACTGCTTTTGGCTTGGCAGTAGCTATTCCAGCAGTGTTAGGTTACAACACCTTAACACGCTCTAATAAAGCGATTATCAGTAAATTACAACGTTTTGCTCGTCAATTACATGCCTATTTCTTAACAGGCTCACCACGTAAGGGGGCGGTTTAAGATGTCGTTTAACCTAGATGATGACGATGAGATCATGAGTGAAATCAATATGACGCCCTTGGTGGATGTCATGTTGGTGTTATTAATTATTTTTATTATTACTGTGCCTGTATTGACGCATTCAGTAAAAGTGGATTTGCCTAGGGCAAACAATCAGCCTAATCAAATACAAAATGAGCCAATTACTATTTCGGTTAATAAACAAGGCCAAATTTATTGGAATGAGAGTTTGATAGATCAGACTCATCTCAGTCAAAAATTGCAACAAATTGCTCAACAACAACCACAACCAGAAGTTCATATTCGTGGTGACAGAAAGGTTGAGTATGAATATGTAATGCAAGTGATGGCAGAAGCCCAACGCAATGGCGTGCAAAAGTTAGGTTTTATTACTGAACCAAAATCTTAATGATTTCGACTACGCTCAATGATCTCAACTCTGTACCCTGAGCGCAGTCCCGCGGTTAGACTTGGCTAACCATACGCAAAAAATACAGATAAATTTTGGTTTTAGTGCTTTGTTTTTTGAGAAAAAATTATGAAATTAAAATCTTATTGGCCTATGACCTTAGGTTTAACCATACAACCTGTGTTGGCCGAAGCGGTATTGCCCGAAGTGACAGTAAAGGGAACTATAGATGTTCAAGAAGAGCGAAGGATGGCGTCAGCCGCTAAAACAATTATTGATCGTAAGGAAATCGAAGCAACAGATGCAAGTACGGTTGCTGAATTATTAAATAAATTACCCATGACAGGCATGTTTATGGAACCTCCTATGGGTGGTGTGCCAAAACGTGGTCAAGGTGGGCGCCCACAAAATCGAAATATGCCACAAATTTTAGTCGATGGTCAGCCTTTAGGTGGCGGTAGTAATATGGGAACGGTGATGCGTTTGCCTGTAGAGTTGATTGAACGAGTGGAAATTATTCGCAATAGTACGCCTGAATTTTTGGTCACCAGCCCTGCTGGAGTCATTAATATTATTTTGAAGGATGTTCCCAAACAACTAACGCGAAATGCAAAACTAACAAGCTTTGTTGCTGATGACAGATTGGGAGTACGTGCTGATGGACAATATGGTCAAAGCCAAGATAACTATGGCTATTTATGGGCGGCAGCAGCAGATAGCAAACCCCAAATTGGCGAACGGATAACCACAATTAACGATATTAGCCAAGCACAAAATAGCAAAGAGACAACACAACAAACAGGACGTGATAATAATTTATCTGTGTCACCTAGATTTAATTTGAAGCTACAAAATAATCAACAAATTATTATCAGTCCTTTTGTTGCCTATAACCAAGATCAGCGCGACGCCTACACTCAACGTAGTCTTAATATTGTCAATCAAGAGTTAGACAGCAATGATGGCGAGCGTTTAACAGGGCGTTTAATCACCGAATGGAAACAACAAGGCCAACAAAATAATGAGCAAAGTATTAAGTTATTTGTTCAAGCTGAAGATGAAAATACCGATAAAACTACTTATCAAACATTACAAACAGCGAATCAATTAACATATCAAGAAAATACCGATCGTACTGAAAGAGAGCTTGCTTTGGATGGCCGAATCAAAAGTATTTTTTTAGAAACACATATTGTTAGCTCTGGTTTTGAATGGCGCACCAAAAACACTAAAGAACAATTATTTAAACAGCAATTATTAAGCAATGACTCCAATATTAAAGAGCAACGCATGGCATTATGGTGGCAAGATGAATGGTTGCTGTCAGAAAAACATACCGTAACTTATGGCCTACGTTGGCAACAGTTTGATAATCAAATTGATGATACACAACAAGGCTTTATTGAACAAAAAGAAGACACATTTGCGCCTTCTATTCATTATTTATGGCAACCCAATGAGCAGTGGAATATTAGAGCTAGTTTAGCTCAACATCAGCGTCCTGCACGTGCGAGTGAGCTAAGTTCCGTGATTCGTACCGCATCAGGTGTTAATAGTTCTAGTAATCCTGATCGGGCAGGTAATCCACAATTAGCCAATGAAAAGCAATATAGTGTTGAATTGGGTATTGAACATTATTTGCCACAAAAAGCAGGCAATCTGTCTTTATCGGTGTTTGAACGTCAAGTGAGTGATTACGTGCAGCGTTTGACATTGCTCGAAAATAGTCGTTGGTTGGAGCGACCGTATAATGTGGGTGATGCACGTTTGCGTGGCATATTATTTGATAGCAAAGTGCAACTTAATGCTTTAGAGCTAGCTAATATCACCTTACGGAGTAGTTATGCCTATAGTCAAAATACCTTAACGGATGCTGTGGCTAATTTAGGAGCTGGTGAAGGAGATCGTCAAACGGCAAGTTTGGGCATTGAGTACAAATTTAATAATCTGACATTGGGTTCATCTGCGAATTATATTTCTGCGATTGATAAAGAAAGTAGTGCAACGGTTCGCCAAGAGCAAGGTTCGCAAAAATCAGCCAATGCTTATGTGGGTTATAAGATAAATAAGCAATTTAATATGCGTTTTTCGGTGAATAATTTATTGGCAGGCGATAGAACAGATACATTATATGAGTATGATGCACAAGGCCAATTAAAACGTGTTGAGCAAGATGTGATGAAAACTTATGCCAATGTGATTTTAAGTGTTGATGGACGTTGGTGATACGAGCGGCAGAGTTCCCTCTCCTATTAGGAGAGGGCTAGGGTGAGGTCTTAATTAGACCGTGCAGCTAACCATTCACCCACTTTTGGCCAAACGTCTTGTGGGGCTTTGCTACCCGACAAAATACCCATATGACCACCAGAAACAACGATAAATTCTTTATCTGTTGAACTCACATGATCCATTAAAGTATGTACGGCTGCTTTAGTGACCATATTGTCGCTTTTGCCTGCACCTGCCAATAACGAACATTGAATATCAGCCAAACGTACTTCTGTTTTACCTAATTGCATATATCCTTTGGCTAATTCATTATCAATCCAAATTCTTACCATCATGTCTTGGACAATACCACCTGGATAGGCAACCATTTTGTCTAAGAAAGCAGAGGTCGTCGCATGATTAATGACAAATTGACGATCAGCCAATTTAACAACCAATTCCCAATAGCCCATTAAACTGCCAACGGGATTAGTCATTTTAAAGCCAACCACATTCGCCCAACCTGGTGTATGCAAAAGTTGAGGATTGAGGTTGTGAATACGGAAACCTGTATTTTTTCGTACCCATTCAGCACGACGTTCAATAAATTGATAAACCTTACCAATTGCACCTGAAGCATGGCTGTTGATGGGTGTACCTAAAATCACTAAGTTGCGAATATCGGGGTCATGGGTGAGTGCGGTATAACATAAAGTAAAAATGCCACCCATGCTCCAACCATGTAAAGATAGCTCTTTTTGGCCGCTATGCTCACGAACTTTAGCCAAAAATTCTGGCATAAACTCAGTGACATAGGTGCTTAAATTGTAGTGAGTATGTTTGCGCGTTGGCATACCCCAATCAATTAAATACACATCAAAACCTTGGGCTAAGTAATATTTTACCAAGCTACGACTCGGAAATAGGTCGTAAATCAACATATTCACCGCTAAAGGCGGCACAATGACTAAGGGGACTTTGTGGCGTTTTTTGTTGATAATGGTTACTGTGTCATCAACTAAAATTTCGTCTTCGGTTAAGGGTAAGTAGTGACGTAACTTTACCAAACCATTATCGTGTAACACATCATAAGGTGTTTGATCGGCCAAGACTAAATCACGAGCGCGAAACAAACGGTCACTGGCATTGTTTAGAATGCGACGTGTGGGTTTTGGCAAGAGTTTGCTAGATTTGGCGAGGAACGGTGTCATTGTGCTAATTCTCGGAATTAGTGAGTAAAATATAAAACTAACGTATTTTAAAAATAATCACACTGACTATAAAAACATTTTATGTGGACAGATAGGTCAGATTGACAGTTGAGGCCAAAATTACACATTATTATGTGAAAGTTTTCTAACCTCTGCCGATGTGGCGTATTTCATATTCATTGTTAGGTTCGATATTATTTTCTATACCAATTATTTCAGCTAATTCAATAAACAAATAAGTTCTAGTTGTTTTGTATCCATTTATAAAGCTATGCTCGTTTAATAAAAGGAATTCTTCATCAATATGTCCATTATAATAAACTGTTCCACAACTGCTTGTTGTGGAGAACCTTATATTTGGCGCGGATATTTCATAGGCACCTTTTGAGATGAAAGAATTAGAACAATTAAGCCATCTTATAGTTTGTTCTGGATTGCCTGTGCTTGAAGCAGCTAATACAATACCATTTTTATAAAATCTAATATATGCATTAAGATCTTCTGCTAATTTGCATGTGTACAGACCGTTATATTTTAACAAAAAGATCTCCGATTTTTTGAATAAGCTTAAATTATCCACATAAATTAGTGGTAGTAGCAATAGTAGGATGGGTTGAGGAACGAAACCCATCATCTGTAATTGATAAAACGTGGGTTTCCTTCGTCAACCACACGCTACAGTTAGCCTGTATGCAGCGTAGCGAAATACAGGAAAATGTTTTATAAAACATTTGGTTATTGCTAAAAAAACCGTGTTGCATCGCACTTCACAAAATAAAACCAAAAAAAAGAGTTGGTTTATGCAACCACCTCAAAAGGGCTATGACACCACATAGCACACAGGGATAATATTTATTAATGATGGACTTAAACTAACATTTAAGTCCCAAGAGAGTGAAGGTTTTAAGCCGCTTCTGGCGTTGCTTCAATCAACGTTTGCTCGTTTTCTTCTTTAATACGCTTAGCTAATGGCGCATATTTTTGCATCAAAAAGCCTTGCTCATCTGGGTCCATATTGATTTTGCTTAAATCACCGTTGTAGTGTTTAATCAAACGCTCATCCATCAATTTGTACCATAAAGAAGGCACATACGCAGGTAACAACATTGACGCATAACCACCTGGTAATTGTGGCGCACTCTCAAAGTGACGTAAGGCTTGGAAGCTACGACTTGGGTGAGCATGATGGTCGGAGTGGCGTTGTAATTGATATAAGAATAAGTTAGTGACGATATTATTGCTGTTCCAACTATGCTCAGGTGAAGTCCGCACATATTTGCCACTAGGCAATTTTTCGCGTTTTAAACCATAATGTTCAACATAGTTAATCACTTCTAATAAGCTCGCACCATAAGCACCTTGAGCTAACAAGAAAGGCACAGCACGACGACCACAAATAGCGGTGGTTGCACCAAAGAAAGCGGCAGTCATTGCCCAACCTTGTAACAACTCGTTTTCGAGTGTCCAAAAACCTTTACCTTTGCGCTCTAAACGTTCAGTTTCAATTTTAACTGCCGATTTAAAACCACCAATCACGGTGCGTGGTAAAAACTTCCAAAAACTTTCACCCATACGGCTGCTGGCTGGGTCTTCGGGCGTGGCAACACGTTTATGATGACCAAAATTATGTTCAACAGCAAAATGAGTATAACCTGTTGGTGCTAAAGCAGCCATTGCCAATAAACGATCAGTTTTATCGTGTTTGTGGCCTAATTCATGGGCAGTGTTAATGGCAATACCATTCATTGCGCCAACCGATAAGGTTAAACCCACATAATCTAAAGCTGGGGTACTTTTGCGGCTAGCTAACCATGCACCCAAAAACGTCACGGCGTATTGAGCAGGAATAAAGGCTTTAACCACACGGCTATAATATTTATCGTTTTCTAAATCTTTAATCGCAGATTCGGGAGGATTAGTGCTATCTTCGCCAATCAAACGGTCTAAGGCAGGAATAACGCCATGTACCAACGCAGGGCCAACCCATGCTAAAGCACGTAATTTTTTGGGTGCAATCGCATAAGCAGACAAAGCAGCAATACCAATAACAGGTACAGCAGGGCTTAATAACCATAAATAACGTTTAGCATCTTTCCATTTGCCGTTGGTGCTTTGAGTGGCATTATCTAATAAATAGTCTGGTGTTTTTGCATTCATGTTTTTTACCCTTTGATAACAACACAACCAAGCGAATGCTTGCTATTGTGTAAAAATTTGTTGGACACTGTGTAGGCATATATTGCATCCTAAATAGCAAAGCAGCCAGTTGCCAACGTCCGCTAAACCTGCGTTAAACGCCGACATTGACTAATGTAACAGTCAATATGTTAAAATTGCTTTAAGTCGATAAATGATAAGAAAAATTAATCGTGTAGTCCCGATGGCAACGACAATATTAAAGAGAGAGACATGATGGATGCGTTAAGTCATCTATTAGATGACGTTCATTTTGGTGGTGCAGAGTATTTATATATCAATGCCTTACAAGGTTGGCAGTTTGGTTTGGCCAAACAAACTGTTTTTTATGTGGTATTAACAGGTGATGTCAAAGTTAACGTTGCAGGGCAAACCCATAAACTCAGCACAG
>ERZ650309.326-NODE-326-length-23928-cov-5.640221_pt1 | contig 23928 bp, 24 predicted proteins | sample MGYA00376245_ERZ650309 | MGnify/ENA primary metagenome ERZ650309 (study PRJEB26733, sample SAMN07839294) | wastewater metagenome | biome: urban; feature: wastewater treatment plant; material: waste water | place: USA: North Carolina | collected 2016-04-26 ...
CTTGTCGACCCAGCTGACGGCGAAGAAGGTGGCGACGGTGGGGACCGCGACGGCGGCGCTGACCACCGGGTCCAACTGGGCGGCGGCGATCAGCGGGACCAGGAACAATCCGTGCTGAACCACGTCGGAGGTCCAGGTGCCCGCCGAGTTGATCCCGGTGTCCATCGAGATGATCGCTGCCACAGCCAGATCCGCGCACAGCATGACCAGCGCCACCGGGCGGCGGGTGCGCCGGGACTGGTCCGCGGCGTGCAGCGCCCACAGGCTCCACACCGCGATCAAGGCCAGGTAGCCGCCGAAGATGCCCCAGTGCACGGGCCCGTTGGCATCCGGGGGCTGGGAGGCCAGCGCGGTACCGATGAACGCCGCCAACAGCAGCCGCAGCGCCAACTGCAGCAGCAGGCCGCGGAACAGGGAGGGGTCACCGGCCGGTGCGGACGGGTCTTCGTGTGCCGACATGCCCGACTCCCATCCCGCCAGAGATGGGCCGAGCCTACTTCATCTGAGCGTTACCTCATCTTGAACAGCGGCTTGCGCTTCTCCAGGAACGCGCGCGGCCCCTCCTTGGAGTCCTCCGACAGGAACACCGGGATGCCGTTTTTGGTGTCCGGGACGAAGGCCTCGTTCTCGTGCATGCCCTCGGTCTCCCGGATGGTCTTGAGGATCGCCTGCACGGCCAGCGGGCCGTTGCCGTTGATCACCTCGGCGATCTCCAACGCCTTGTCCAGGGCCGTGCCGTCGGGCACCACGTGGCCGATCAGGCCGAACTCGCGCGCCTCGGCCGCGGTGATGTGGCGTCCGGTCAGCAGCAGGTCGCAGGCGATGGTGTACGGAATCTGGCGGACCAGTCGCACCGCCGAGCCGCCCATCGGGTAGAGGCTCCACTTGGCCTCGGAGATCCCGAATTTCGCGCTTTCACCGGCCACCCGGATGTCGGTGCCCTGCAGGATCTCGGTGCCGCCGGCGATCGCCGCGCCCTCGACAGCGGCGATCAGCGGCTTGGTCAGCCGCCGGCCCTTGAGCAGCCCGTCGATGCGCGACGGGTCGTAGCTGCCGTCCTTGAACGAGTCGCCCGGCGGCTTCTTGGTGGCGCCCTTGAGGTCCATCCCGGCACAGAAGTAGCCGCCGGCGCCGGTCAGGATGCACGTGCGGATCTCGGGATCGTTGTCGACGCGGTCCCAGGCCTCGACCATTATCGAGAGCATCTCGGTGGAGAGCGCGTTCCGGGCCTCAGGACGGTTGAGGGTGACGATCAGGGTGTGTCCGCGCTGCTCAATGAGGGCGTCGGGGGTTTTTTCGGGCTCGCTCACGGGTACCAACTTCCGGGCTCAAAATCGTTAGACTTGTCACAAAATGTAACACGTTCTAGTTTAGATAACCGTGGCTCTTAACATCGCCGATCTTGCCGAGCACGCCATCGATGCTGTGCCGGACCGTGTCGCCCTCATCTGCGGCGACGAACAACTGACCTACGCCGAACTGGAGGAGAAGGCCAACCGCCTCGCTCACTACCTCCAGTCACAAGGCGTCAAGAAAGATGACAAGGTTGGGCTGTACTGCCGCAACCGCATCGAGATCGTCATCGGCATGCTCGGCATCGTCAAAGCCGGCGCCATCCTGGTGAACGTCAACTTCCGCTACGTCGAGGGCGAACTGAAGTACCTGTTCGACAACTCGGACATGGTCGCGCTGATCCATGAGCGTCAGTACGCCGACCGGGTCGCCAACGTGCTGCCCGAGCTGCCGTTGCTCAAGACCATCCTGGTGGTCGAGGACGGCAGCGATGACGACTACCAGCGCTATGGCGGCGTCGAGTTCTACTCCGCCATCGCCGACAGCTCACCCGAACGTGACTTCGGCCCGCGCAGCGAAGATGACATCTACCTGCTGTACACCGGCGGCACCACCGGCTTCCCGAAGGGCGTCATGTGGCGCCACGAGGACATCTACCGAGTCCTCTTCGGCGGCACCGACTTTGCCACCGGCGAGCCGATCGCCGACGAGTACGACCTGTCCAAGCAGGCCGCAGCGAACCCGCCGATGATCCGCCTGCCCATCCCGCCGATGATCCACGGCGCGACGCAGTCGGCCACCTGGATGGCGCTGTTCACCGGCCACACCGTGGTGCTGATGCCGGAGTTCGACGCCGACGCGGCGTGGCGGATGGTCCACGACCACAAGGTGAATCTGCTGTTCTTCACCGGTGACGCCATGGCCCGGCCGCTGCTCGACGCGCTGCTCGCGCACCAGGACGCCGGCAACGAATACGACCTGTCGAGCCTGTTCCTGTTGGCCAGCACTGCCGCGCTGTTCTCCACCAGCCTCAAGGAGAAGTTCCTTGAGCTGCTGCCGAACCGGATCATCACCGACTCGATCGGCTCCTCGGAGACCGGTTTCGGTGGCACGAGCATCGTTGCCAAGGGCCAGTCGCACACCGGCGGCCCGCGGGTGACGATCGACAAGAACACCAAGGTCCTCGACGAGGACGGCAACGAGGTCGTCCCGGGTTCGGGCGTGCGCGGCATCATCGCCAAGAGCGGCCACATTCCCGTGGGCTACTTCAAGGACGAGAAGAAGACCGCCGAAACCTTCCGCACCTACAACGGAGTCCGCTACGCGATCCCCGGTGACTACGCCGAGGTCGAGGCCGACGGCAGCGTGACGATGTTGGGCCGCGGCTCGGTGTCGATCAACTCCGGTGGCGAGAAGATCTACCCCGAAGAGGTCGAGGCCGCCCTCAAGGGCCACCCGGATGTGTTCGACGCCTTGGTTGTCGGCGTGCCGGACCCGCGCTTCGGCCAGCACGTCGCGGCCGTCGTGCAGCCACGTGAAGGCACCAAGCCGACGCTGGCCGACCTCGACGCCTTCATCCGGTCGGAGATCGCCGGCTACAAGGTGCCGCGCAGCCTCTGGCTGGTCGATGAGGTCAAGCGCTCGCCTGCCGGCAAGCCTGACTACCGCTGGGCCAAAGACCAGACCGAAGCGCGTCCCGCCGATGAGGTACACGCGAAACACGCTGCCGCACAGGCATAGGACTGAACATGAAAACCGAACTCTGCGAACGCTTCGGCATCCAATACCCGATCTTCGTCTTCACGCCGTCGGAGAAGGTCGCTGCTGCGGTGAGCCGCGCCGGCGGCATGGGTGTGCTGGGCTGCGTGCGGTTCAACGACGCCGACGACCTGGAGAACGTCCTGCAGTGGATGGACACCAACACCGACGGCAAGCCGTACGGCGTCGACATCGTGATGCCGGCCAAGGTCCCCACCGAGGGCACCAGCGTCGACATCAACAAGTTGATCCCGCAGACGCACAAGGACTTCGTCGCGAAAACCCTTGCAGATCTGGGTGTTCCGCCGCTGCCGGACGAGGGTGAGAAGAACGAAGGCGTGCTCGGCTGGCTGCACTCGGTGGCCCGCTCGCACGTCGAGGTCGCCCTGCGGCACCCGATCAAGCTGATCGCCAACGCTCTGGGTTCACCGCCGAAGGACGTCATCGACCAGGCGCATGCCGCCGGGGTTCCGGTGGCCGCGCTGGCGGGTAGCGCCAAACATGCGCTGCGGCACGTCGAGAACGGCGTCGACATCGTCGTGGCTCAGGGGCATGAGGCCGGTGGCCACACCGGGGAGATCGGCTCTATGGTGCTGTGGCCGGAAATCGTTGACGCCCTTAATGGTTCGGCTCCGGTACTGGCTGCCGGCGGTATCGGCACGGGCCGGCAGTTGGCTGCCGCGTTGGCTCTCGGCGCGCAGGGCGTGTGGATGGGTTCGGCGTTCCTGACCTCGGCCGAGTACGACCTGGGCGTACGCCTGGAGTCGGGTGTTTCCGTTGTGCAGCAGGCGATGCTGAACGCGACCTCGGCCGACACGGTGCGCCGCAAGATCTACACCGGCAAGCCGGCCCGGCTGCTCAAGAGCCGCTGGACCGACGCCTGGGATGCCGAGGGCGCACCTGATCCGCTGCCGATGCCACTGCAGAACATCCTGGTCAGCGAGGCACATCAGCGGATGAGCGAATCGGCTGATCCGACTGCGGTGGCCATGCCGGTGGGACAGATCGTCGGACGGATGAACGAGATCCGCCCGGTCGAGGTCATCATCGCCGAGTTGGTCGCCGGATTCGACGGTGCCACCAAGCGCCTGGACCTGATCCGCGACAGCTAACGGCGTCAGCCCACGACACCGCCCCGCAGCCAGTGGCACAGGAGGAGCGCGACCTCCACGTCGAGGCGGTCGCTTCCCGACAACGGCCGGCCCAGACGTTCTTCGGCCCGCTGTACCCGATAGCGCACGGTGTTGAAATGCATGGTCAGCTCACTCGCTGCCGCTTTGTAGCTCGATCCGGCGAGCAGGAACACCCGCAAGGTGTCTCGCAGTCGTTCGTCGGCTTCGGTGGCAGAGGCGAGCGGGCCCAAGACGCCGCCGACCCACTCGCGGGCGGCGAGGAGATCCCCGGCGTGCAACGCCGCGACTGCGACGCCGGGGTCACTGCTGGCGATCACCTGCTGCCGGCTGCCCCCGGCCAGACATACCGAACGGGCACCCAGGGCCTGCCGATGTGAACGTCGGAAACCTTCGACACCGGTCAACGGGTCGCCGAACGCGACCAGTGGCGGCGAGTCGTGGCTCGCGATGAAAGCACGGGCCCGGGTCATCAGTAGGTCAGAGTCGTTGCAGGACAGTGCGATCCAGCCCCAGCCGGTAAGCCGGTCATCGGCGATCAGCAGCGGCGAGCCGACCCCGTCGACGGCTTCACCAAGGCTTCTGGCGAACCGCTCGATGTGGGTCAACTCTTCTCCGCGGGGCAGGTCGGGGTACGAGAAGACAACAGCAAGGTGGGTGCGGCGCAACGGATAACCGATTTCGGCGCTCATCAGATCGACATCGACGGGCGTCGGTTCGAGCAGTTCTCGCACGCGTAGCGCGCGGGCGGTACTCGCAGCCGCCAGGCACTGTTCGCGGACCACTTGGTAAGCCGCGGAGACCTGATCGGTGATCTGGTCGATGTATTTGAAGGTGACTGCCGAGATCATTCGCAGTACGTCGAGTCCCTGCTCGGCCGGCAGGTGCAGTGCGCGCACGTCCTCGAGCACGATTTCCATCAACGACTGATGCCCGAGCCGATAAGCACGCATCAGGGTGATCGACGGTGATGCCCGGCGGGCCAGTTCCTGGGCATGGGCGACCGCTGCCGGCGGTGCCCGTAGTTGGTCGGCGGGGACGTTGTTGCCGATGGCCGAAAACACGGCTTCGACGTTCTGTTGCACGCTGTCGCGGAACAGGCTCAACAATGCCGTTTGCTCGCGGTATTCGGTGATGGCGTCCAGAAGCTGCTCGCACATGGACTGGCTGATGCTGTCGAGTCGGTCACCGAGGCGGGCGACGACCGCGGCCGCCGATAGCTCGGCGTCGCCGTCGGGTGGGACGGACTCCATGATCGGAGCGTAGGTCACATGGTGATTTTGGTCTGTCGATCGACCGCAGCGGTCACTGCATCGAGCGTGGTGGCCTGGTCAGCGGGCCCATCGGTGTTGAGCTGCACCACATACGTCGCGCCGTTGGCGGGGAAGACGACGGTCTTCTGGGCGACGTACTTGGTCTTGCCGTCCGAGCGCCACGTCCCTGCGATCTGGTAGGCCGGGAAGCCGCCCAAGGAGCCGGCGGTGCCCGGTGCGGACGCGGTGAAGTCGGGCAGATTCTGCAGTTCGCCGGGCGCCGCGGCGAGGAGCGCCTGCGCGTCGACGGCGCCCGTCAACTTCGACAGCAGCACCGCGATGCTCGGCGGGTAGCCGGCGGCGGAACCGGTGGGGATGATCGAGTCGTACGCCCACTGCGGGTTGTCGTCGCCGGTCGATTTCCAGCCGTCGATCGATGGCAGCTCGATCTTCGGCTTGCCGGAGTCACCGTGGTGGATCTGGTCTTCGGTGATCTTGTTGGCGCGGATGTAGTCGGCGATGGTCGGATGTGGACCGTCCGCGGGCGTCAGCTTCGCGGGCTTGGCATTGGTGGACGGTTCGGCGCCGCAGCCCGACGACAGCAGTGCCATTGCGATGACACCGGCGAGCACAGACGTTCTCATGCGCGCGAGGGTAGCTGCCGAAGCTGGCCGGTGGATGTGAAGCGTGATCAGGCAGGCCCCAGGACATACTCACCCGAACCCGGCCGGTGATACCAACCGCCGCCCGCCGCGGTACCGCCGTCGACGTGAATGGTCTGCCCGGTGATGTAGGACGCCATGGTCGAAGCGAGAAAAACTGCAGCAGAGGCCATTTCGTCGACGTGGCCGGCCCTGCGCATCGGGATCATGTCGTCTTTGGTGGCCAGCATCCCGCCCGCATCGGCCAGCGCCGCCAAGCCCTCGGTGAGCGTGAAATCAGGTGCCAGCGCGTTGACCCGGATGCCGTGCGGGGCAAGTTCCAATGCCGCGGTCTTGGTGTAGTTGATGACCCCGGCTTTGGCCGCGGCGTAGGCCGCGTATCCCGGTGCGGCACGCGTGCCTTCGATGGAGGTGACCGTGATGATGCTGCCCGGCAGTTGGTGTTCGACCATGAGCCGCGCCACCCGCTGCGTGCACAGCAACACCTGCTTGAGGTTCGTGCGATACAAAGTGTCCCAACCATTTTCGGTGGTCTCCAACAGTGGGGAGTGGAACGTGCCGCCGGCGTTGTTGATCAGGATCGAAGGCACACCGAGTTCGGCAACGGTCCGGGTCAGCGCGTCGTCGACTGCGGCCGCCTCGCGTACGTCGACGGTGATGCCCAGCACCCCAAGAGCTTCCGCTGCGGCAGCGCAGGTCTGCGGGTTGCGTTCCCAGATCGCCACCTTGGCGCCGAAGGCCTGCAACCCCGCGGCAAGGCCCCGGCCGATGCCGGTGCCGCCGCCGGTCACCACCGCGACCTGGTCGGTGAGCAAGATATCCGAGGGATCGAGCGTCATGTTCGGACTCTAGCGGGGGTGAATCTGTGCCGTTACTGTGAACGCCGTGGCAAATGCACCCAAATCCCCACCAGGTTGGTTGATCGACGGCATCGGCCGAGTCCGTGAAGGACTGGGCTTCGCGCGCCGCTCCCTGGTCCCGACCAACGTCGCACTGATGGAGATCGGTCTGGGCGCCTGGCTGACCCAGGCACTGTACGCGGGCGCCAAGCTGGGCATCTTCGATGAACTGGCCGGCGGCCCGGCGACCGCGGACGACATCGCCCGCCGGGTGGACTCACATCCGGAGGCGACCTACCGATTGATGCGGGCGCTGGCGAGCAACGGGTTCCTCAAGAAGCGTCGCGACGGCAGGTTCGAGCTGACCCGACTCGGCGACGGGGCGCGATCAGATGCGCCGGGCTCGATGGCCCCGATGCTCCTGTTCATCGGTCACCCCAAGCATTGGGAACACTGGGGTCAGCTGCTGTACTCGGTCAAGACCGGCAAGACCGCGGCCGAGATGCTGCGCGGCATGCCGATCTTCGAGTACTTCGACACCGACCCTGACCTGGCGGGCGTATTCAACAACGCGATGACCGGCGTATCGAACCTGGCCATCGAAACCCTGGTTCCCACATATGATTTCACTCGGTTCAAGACCATTGTCGACGTCGGCGGCGGGCACGGCGCACTGCTGTCGGCGGTACTGAAACAAGCCCCCGATGCGCGCGGCGTGCTGTTCGATCTGCCGTCGGTCGTCGCCGGCGCCGCCCCGGTGCTCGAGGCGGCCGGGGTATCGGATCGAACCACCGTGACCGGTGGCTCGTTCTTCGAGTCGGTGCCCGAAGGCGGCGACCTCTATCTGATGAAGACGATCATTCACGACTGGGACGAGGACAGCGCGCTGGCGATCCTGCGCAATGTCCGTTCGGCGATCGCGCCGGGTGGCACGTTGGGGCTGATCGAGATGGTCCTTCCCGAGGGCACGCCGAATCACCCGGGCATGCTCATCGACATGGAGATGCTCGTCACCGCCGGTGGCCGGGAACGTACCGCGGCCGAATACGCGGAGTTGTTGGCGCGGGCGGGATTCCGGCAGACCCGAGTGATCACGACGGTCGGCCCGGCAGCGCTCGTGGAGGCGGTACCCGTCTGAGCGGGTTGTCCGATTTGTTCACGACGGCGGCGCGGGGGCCGTTCTAAGGTGCGGTTGTGCCTATTCAGGTGCGGTTGTGCCTATTCAACTGACATCCGTCGTGGTGGAGATCGTCGCCAACGACCTGAACAAGTCGCTGGAGTTCTATCGGCTGCTGGGCCTGCAGGTTCCCGAACCCGAGGGCCCCCATGTGGAGGTTGCGCTGCCCGGCGGCAACAGACTGGCGTTCGATACCGAAGAGGTGATCGCCGGGATGCACCCGGGTTGGGTGGCCCCGACCGGGCCGGGCAGGGTGGCGCTCGCGTTCGGCCTGGCGTCTCCTGCGGAGGTCGACGAGTTGTACGCGCGGCTCACCGGAGCGGGATACCCGGGTGCACTGGCGCCGTTCGACGCACCGTGGGGGCAGCGCTACGCGACGGTCGCAGACCCTGACGGCACGTCGGTCGACCTGTTCTCCGCCTTGCCGAGTTGACGCAGCGGCGCGCCGCCCAACGCCCGCGCCTCCCGATGCAGATGCGGCTGGTCGGCATAGCCGGCCCGGGCCGCGACCGCCGCGGGCGAGAGCCCTGAATCCAACAGCTGCACCGCGCGACGGAAACGCAGGATGCGGCGCAGTTGCGCGGGACCGTACCCGTAGACCGCCGAGCACTGCCGTTGCAGGGTGCGGGCGGACCATCCTGTGTCACAAGCGATTTGGTGGACACTGTCGCCGGTAGCCAGCCGCTGCGTCACTGCATGGAGTACGGGTAACGACCACGGTGCGGTCTCCGGGCGCGCTGAGCCGGCTGCCAATGAGAACGCCAGTTCTTCGAGGGTGGCGTCATGGCGGACCGGACTCAGTTCGGTCAGGGGAGTGCGTCTGTCGCGCAGTTCGTGGGCCGGCACGCCGAGCAGTCGCGGTAGCACTCCCGGCCGAAACCGTATGCCGTGCACCCGATCTGAACTTCCCGCCGAGGTGAACGCCGTCGTATCGGGGCCGGCGACCACGATGTCGCCATCGAGTCGGATGACGTCCATGCAGCCGTCGGGCAGTACCCGTCCCGGTGCGACCGGACCGGCGTGCATCCACCGGCACTCGATCAGATCGGCGAGGCCGGGCGGCGGCGGTAATTCGCGGTAGCCCACGACCCCGAGGCTACTCGGGCCTCTCGCTCATCTGGGCTCAGGAACAGCAGTTCGGATCCAGTGCGGCACACAACGCCTGCAAGGCATCCGGACGCACCCGATGAAACACGTTCATCCCGCGCCGCTCGGAAACCACCAGCCCGGCCCGGCGCAACTGGCCCAGGTGGTGGCTGACGGTGGACTCGGCCAACCCGAGCACCCCGGCCAGTTCACCGGAAGTCTGTTCTCCCGAAGTCGAACTGAACAGGTACGAGACGACCTTCACCCGTACCGGGTCGGCCAGTGCCTTGAGTCGCAGCGCGATCTGGAGGGCGTCGGCATCGCTCATGGGTCCCGAGGCCACCGGGGCACAGCATACCGGCGCGGTCGTGTCGATCACCGGCAACGCTTTGGGCACCACCCCATCCTGCCACAGTTGTTGACATATATCGAAAAGGTCGGCAAGCTGGCGGCATCACGTTCGTTCGACATATGTCGCAGAGCTCGGAGGTTCAGGCCGGTGTCCCGGATGCAACTTGCCCTCAACGTCGAAGACCTCGATGAGGCAATCACGTTCTACTCCAAGCTGTTCAACGCCGAGCCGGCTAAACGCAAACCCGGCTACGCCAACTTCGCCATCGTCGATCCGCCGTTGAAACTGGTGCTGCTGGAGAACCCCGGCCAGGGTGGCAGTCTCAACCACCTGGGTGTGGAGGTGGGTTCCAGCGAGACTGTGCATGCCGAGATCGCCCGGCTCACCGGCGAGGGCCTGTTCACCGACGAAGAGATCGGCACCACCTGCTGCTTCGCGACCCAGGACAAGGTCTGGGTCACCGGGCCCGGCGGGGAACGCTGGGAGGTGTACACGGTCCTGGCTGACTCCGAGACCTTCGGCGCCGACCGGCCTCACGACGCTAACGCCCAGGCCGGGTCGTGCTGCTGAGCCCCGCACCGAAGGCTGCCCGGCTCTCGACCCTCGACCGGTACCTGCCCGTCTGGATCGGGCTGGCGATGGCTGCCGGTCTGCTACTGGGGCGCGGCATTGCAGGGCTCAACACGGCACTGGAATCGGTTCAGGTAGAAGGGATTTCGCTACCGATCGCCCTCGGCCTGCTGATCATGATGTATCCGGTGCTGGCCAAGGTCCGCTATGACCGGCTCGACACCGTCACCGGTGACCGCCGATTGCTGCTGTCCTCACTGGTGCTGAATTGGGTACTCGGGCCGGCGGTGATGTTCACGCTGGCTTGGCTGCTGCTTGCCGACCTACCCGAATATCGGACCGGGCTGATCGTCGTCGGCCTTGCCCGCTGCATCGCCATGGTGATCATCTGGAATGACCTGGCCTGCGGTGACCGCGAGGCCGCCGCCGTCCTGGTGGCGCTGAACTCGATCTTCCAGGTGCTGATGTTCGCCGTGCTGGGCTGGTTCTACCTGTCCGTGCTCCCCGGTTGGCTGCACCTGCCACAAACCGATATCACGACTTCGCCTGGGCAGATCGCCAAATCTGTGCTGATCTTCCTGGGCATTCCGCTGGCCGCGGGCTACCTGTCTCGTCGCCTCGGGGAAAAGGCGCGCGGCCGCACCTGGTACGAGGCGACGTTCGTGCCCCGGATCGGGCCGTGGGCGCTCTATGGGCTGCTGTTCACCATCGTGATCCTCTTTGCGCTGCAAGGACATCAGATCACCACCCACCCGTGGGATGTGGCCCGCATTGCACTGCCGTTGCTGGCCTACTTCGCGATCATGTGGGTCGGGGGCTACGTACTCGGGCTGGTGCTCGGCCTCGGCTACGAGCGCACCACCACGTTGGCATTCACTGCTGCTGGAAACAATTTCGAACTTGCGATCGCAGTGGCCATTGCTACCTGGGGTGCCACGTCGGGGCAGGCGTTGGCTGGTGTGGTGGGTCCGCTGATCGAGGTACCTGTCCTTGTGGGTCTGGTCTACCTGTCGCTGGCGTTGCGGCCCAGGCTGTTCCCTTTGCGCGAAAGTCTCAGCACCCCAGGAGAATCCACTGATGAACCGTAGACCGAGCGTGCTGTTCGTCTGTGTCCACAATGCCGGACGCTCGCAGATGGCCGCGGCACTGCTCGCCGACGCGGCGGCCGGACGGATCGAAGTCCGTTCGGCGGGAACCGAACCCGCTGATCGGATCAACCCGGCGGCGATCGCGGCGATGGCCGAACTCGGCATCGACATCACCACGCAGACCCCGAAAATCCTGACTGCAGACACCGTCGAGTCCAGCGACGTGGTGATCACCATGGGCTGCGGCGACACCTGTCCGTACTTCCCGGGGGTGTCCTACCGCACCTGGGAACTCGATGACCCGGCCGGGCAACCTGTCGATGCCGTCCGGGCGATCCGCGACACCATCGCGCAGCACGTCCGGGACCTGGTTGCCGAACTGCTCCCTGCCGGCGGGAAGGCCGGCTAACTGATCAGCGCGAAATTGCGAACACCGGATCGGCGCAGTCTGTGCCGTCTGCCGACAACTGTCGCTTGATCACCTTGAAGGTCTCGGTGCGCGGCAGCACTGCCGCCACCCGAACGAACCGCGGCCACTGCTTGGGGCCCAGATCATCCTGTGCGCCAAGGAATTCGGTGAATTCATCAGCCGAGAACGCTGCGCCATCGTTGAGCAGCAATGCCGCCATCACCTGGTCGCCGACGGCGGGGTCAGGGATCGGATAGACGGCCGCCTCGATGACGTCGGGATGGCGCATCAGGATCCGCTCGATGGGTGCGGTACCCAGGTTCTCGCCGTCGACGCGCATCCAATCACCAAGGCGCCCAGCGAAATAGGCGAATCCATCAGCGTCCCGGTAGGCGAGGTCGCCGGTGTGATAGATGCCACCGGCCATGCGCTCGGCCTCGGCGTCGACGTTGTTGTAGTAGCCGCGGAACCATCCGGGACCGGTCGGGTTGACCAGTTCCCCGACCACGCCCGGCGGGCAGGGTTCGCCGGTTTCGACATCGACGATCGTCACCTCATCAGTCAGGCGCCCCAGCGCGCCGAAAGGGGTGTCCGGGGTGCGGGCGATCGCGACGCCGCCCTCCGTCGAACCGAAGCCGTCGACCACGATCACGCCGAACCGTTCGGCGAACACGGGGATGTCCCGCGGCGCAGCTTCGTTGCCGTACATGAACTTCAGTGGGTTCTCGGCATCGTCCGGCCGGGCCGGCGTGGCCAGGATGTACGACAACGGCTTGCCGACGTAGTTGGCGTAGGTGGCGCCACACCGTCGCACGTCGGGGATGAAGCCCGATGCGGAGAACTTGCGCCGCAAGGCAATTGAGCCCTGTGCTGCGAGCCCGACGGCCCAGCCCGCCATCACCGCGTTCGAGTGGAACAACGGCATGGACAGGTAGAAGACGTCGTCGCGGCCCAGGCCGAACCGGGAGGCCAGCATCTGGCCGGGGTGTGCCACCTTGTCGTGGGTGACCCGTACGGCCTTCGGGTCGCCACTGGTGCCCGAGGTGAAGATCAGCATGAACAAGTCGTCGGCGTCGACGTCGGTGAATTCGACAGGGGCACCGGCGAATGACGCGAATTCGGCTGCCCACGCATCGGACTCGACGTCGATCAACGCGATCCCGGCCTCGGACAGGCCGTCGGGCACCAGGTCGAGATCGTCGGCCAGCACCAGCTGACAGTCGGCCCGCACCATGTCGCCGACCAGGGCTGCGCCGCGCCGCGTCGGGTTGAGTCCGACGGGCACCAGCCCGGCCATGGCCGAGGCCACCAGCAGAGACGAGAAGAACGTCGTATTGCCCAGCAGCACACCGACATGCGGTGGCTTCGCAGGATCCAGTCGTGCTTTGAGCGCTGCCGCGAGGGCGGCACTCGACGCGATGTGGTCGGCCCAGCCGGTGAAACCGGATGGGCCGCCGGCATCTTCGTTTCGGGCGATGCCCGGGGATAGACAGTCGGACACCCCGCGGTCGGTGACACCGACCAGAGGCCGAAGTAGGTCAGAGACCGTGGGGTTGCCTGACATCAGACCGGCGTATCCGCCAGTGCGCGGCCGATCTGCAGCAGCTGCCCGGTAGCCGAGCCGACCGCGAACTCGGTCTGCTTGGCGGCCAGGAAGTACCGGTGAACGGGGTGGTCCATGTCGATGCCGACCCCGCCGTGCACGTGAACGGCAGTGTGCGCCACACGATGTCCGGCCTCGGCAGCCCAGAACGCAGCGGTGTTCACCTCGACCTCGGCGGGCAGGTCTTCAGACACCCGCCAGCCGGCCTGCGTCAGGGTCAGACGCAGTGCCTTGATGTCGATGTAGCCGTCGGCCAACCGCGACGAGACGGCCTGGAAGCTGCCGATCGGACGGTCGAACTGCTCGCGCTCACGGGCATACAGCGAGGTGAGCTCGAGTGCGCGCTCCACCACACCGAGCTGAAATGCGCTGCGGCCCAAGGTGCCGTGCAACCGCAGCCAGGCAACGACCTCGTCGCCGCCGACGACGCGGGACTCGTCCAAAGCCACACCCTGCAGGTCCAGGTGCGCAATGCTGCCGTGTCCGGTGGTGTTGAGCGAGGTGACCGTCACTCCGGGATCGCCGGCAGTGACCAGAAAAACCTTGACGCCGGAAGAGGTTTCGGCCGGAACCAGGAACGCGTCGGCAACCGGGCCGTAGGCAACCTGAGCCCGGGAACCGGTCAACGTGTACGAATCGGTGGCCTGCACCGCACCCTGGCCCATTTCGCCATCGAGCGCGGGCACGACGATCTTGCTGCCGGCCACCGCGGGCGCTGCCCACTCGGACTGCAATGAGGCAGAACCGAATTCGGCGATGGCGCCGGCACCCAGCAGCGTCGACTCGAGGTACGGCACCGCGGCGAGCTGCCGTCCCAGCGCGGTGAGCACCGAAACCTGCTCCAGCGCACCGAATCCGCCGCCGCCGACCGATTCCGGTGCGGTGGTGGACAGGATGTCGGCGTCGATGAGCTTGGCCCACAGTTCGCGGTCGAACCGCTCTTGTTGTTTGTCGAGTTCCTTCTGGCGCTCCGGGGTCACCACCGATTCGGTGATGGACCGGACCAGGCCACCGAGGTCCTCTGATGCTTCGGTTGTCTTGAAATCCATTTCTCGCCGCTCTCTCTTAGCGATTCACTCGGGGCAGGCCGAGGGCCACCATGCCGATGATGTCGCGCTGAATCTCGTTGGTACCGCCACCGAACGTCAGGATCAGGCAGGACCGGTGCATGCGCTCGACCCGGCCGCGCAGCAGTGCACCCGGGGTGTCCGTACGCAGGGTCGCGGAGGTGCCGAGCACCTCCATGAGCAGGCGGTAGGCCTCGGTGGCCAGCTCGGTGCCGTACACCTTGGCTGCCGACGCATCAGCGGGGGAGGGTGCTTCGTCGGTGGCCGATGCCAGTTCCCAGTTGATCAGCTTGAGAACCTCGGCCTTGGCGTGCACGCGGGCCAGGTTCAGCTGCACCCATTGCTGGTCGATCAGGCGGTTGCCGTGCACATCCTTGGTGTTCTGCGCCCATTCCCGAACCCCGTCCAGGGCAACGAAAATCGGCTGCGCGGACACCAGCGCGACGCGCTCGTGGTTGAGCTGGTTGGTGACCAGCTTCCAGCCGCCGTTCTCCTCGCCGACCAGGCTGGTGACCGGGACGCGGACGTCCTGGTAGTAGGTGGCGCTGGTGTCGACACCGGACATGGTGTGCACCGGGGTCCACGAGAAGCCCTCGGCGGTGGTCGGCACGATCAGCATCGAGATGCCGCGGTGCTTCTTGGCCTCGGGGTTGGTGCGCGCGGCCAGCCAGACGTAGTCGGCGTAGGCGATCAGCGACGTCCACATCTTCTGGCCGTTGATCACATAGTCGTCACCGTCGCGCACCGCGGAGGTACGCAGCGAGGCGAGGTCGGTGCCGGCGCCCGGCTCGGAGTAGCCGATCGAGAAGTGCAGCTGGCCCGCGGCGATCTTGGGCAGGAAGAACTTCTTCTGCTCCTCGGTGCCGAAGTGCATGATCGTCGGCGCGACCGAGTTGATGGTCAGGAACGGCACCGGCACATTGGCGATGGCGGCCTCGTCGTTGAAGATCAGGCCGTCCATCGGCGGGCGGGCCTGGCCGCCGTACTCCTTGGGCCAGCTCAGCGTCAGCCAGCCGTCCTTGCCCATCTGCTCGACGGTCTCGCGGTACACGTTGCCGCGGCCCATCTCACCGTCGTTGGACGCGAGCGCCTCGGCGCGCTCCGGGGTCATGAGTTTGGTGAAGTACGAGCGCAGTTCGCGCCGCAACTCCTCCTGCTCGGGCGTATAGCCGATCCGCATCGAAATCATCCTTACCAGTGGTGATTGGGTACTCCGGGGCAGCTTTCCGCGACCCCTGGCTACTCCAACTTGTAACACGTTCTAGTCTTGGGGTCCAGAGCATGCCACACTGGCATCGCGATGACGGGGTCGTATTCTTGGCGTCGCCGTCGAAATCCGGGCTCATCAGGAGGGTGTCATGCGGGTTGAAGTTGATCACGACCGCTGCGAAGGAAACGCGGTCTGCGTGGGAATTGCACCGGACCTCTTCGATCTTGACGACGACGACTACGCCGTCGTGAAGGCTGATCCGGTGCCCGCAGACCAAGAGGCGCTGGCCGAGCAGTCCATCGCGGAATGTCCGCGCGCCGCCCTTCTCCGCAAAGACTAGAGGTATTCATAAAGTGACGAGCCATCTCGACTCGACGGACCTGTCAGGCAAAGTTGCAGTGGTGACCGGCGCAGCCGCCGGTCTCGGCCGCGCCGAGGCGATCGGGCTGGCGCACGCCGGTGCCACGGTCGTGGTGAACGACATGGCCGGCGCCCTGGACCGCTCCGATGTGTTGGCAGAGATTGCCGCCGCAGGCTCCAAGGGCATCGCGGTCGCCGGCGACATCAGTGCGCGCAGCACCGCCGACGAGCTCGTCGACACCGCGGACAAGCTCGGCGGGCTGTCCATCGTGGTGAACAACGCCGGCATCACGCGCGACAAGATGCTGTTCAACATGACCGACGACGACTGGGACGCCGTCATCGCGGTTCACCTGCGCGGGCACTTCCTGCTCACGCGTAACGCCGCCACCTACTGGCGGGCCAAGGCCAAGGACTCCGCGGACGGCAAGGTTTACGGCCGCATCGTGAACACCTCATCGGAAGCCGGCCTGGCCGGGCCGGTCGGGCAGGCCAACTACGGCGCTGCCAAGGCCGGCATCACCGCCCTGACGCTGACGGCCGCCCGTGGTCTGGAGCGCTACGGCGTCCGGGCCAACGCCATCGCCCCGCGGGCGCGCACTGCCATGACCGCAGACGTGTTCGGTGAGGCCCCCGGTGAAGGCGAAGTCGACCCGCTGTCGCCTGAGCACGTCGTGAAGTTGGTGCGTTACCTGTCATCGCCGGCCTCGGACAAGGTGAACGGGCAGCTGTTCATCGTGTACGGCCCGACGGTCACGTTGGTGGCCGCGCCGACAGTGGAAAACCACTTCACCGCGTCGTCCGCTGAGTGGGACATGGGCGATCTGACGTCTACGCTCAGTGGCTACTTTGCTGACCGTGATCCGAACCGCTGCTTCTCGGCGACGGCCCTGATGGACGCGCGAGACTGACCGTCTGCAGCCATCTGGTCGGCTGGAGCGAATTGTCAACGCTAGAACGTGTTACAGTTCGGTACCGGTTGAATATGCTCTGAACTGCTGTTTTAGGGCAAAATTAACCGATTTGTCGGTTCGTTTGCCCGGTTGAACTTGTTCTAGTTACTATGATCCGGCTCACTAAGAGCCACGCTTAACGACGGAGTGAAAGCCACTGTGGGGAGCGAAATTACAGCTCCTCGCCGAGGAGTTTCAGTTCGCACCGAGAACGGAGCCAAAGGTTGATCGAACAGCTTGCGGCTCCGGCTCGGGCCGTGGGCGGGTTCTTCGAGATGACGATCGAGACGTTCGGCAAAACCTTCCGGCGCCCGTTCCAGGGGCGAGAGTTCCTCGAACAGACCTGGATGATCGCGCGGGTGTCGCTGGTCCCGACTCTCCTGGTCGCGATCCCGTTCACCGTGCTGGTCGCCTTCACGCTCAACATCCTGCTCCGCGAGATCGGTGCCGCTGACCTCTCCGGAGCGGGCACTGCCTTCGGCACCGTCACCCAGCTGGGGCCCGTGGTCACCGTGCTGGTGGTCGCCGGCGCCGGCGCCACGGCCATCTGCGCCGACCTGGGCGCTCGCACCATCCGTGAAGAGATCGACGCCATGAAGGTCCTCGGCATCGACCCGATCCAGCGTCTGGTCGTGCCGCGCGTCCTGGCGTCGACGTTCGTCGCTCTGCTCCTGAACGGCCTGGTGTGTGCGATCGGTCTGACGGGCGGCTACGTCTTCTCGGTCTACCTGCAGGGCGTCAACCCTGGAGCCTTCATCAACGGGCTGACCGTGTTGACTGGCCTTGGTGAGCTGATGCTCGCCGAGGTCAAGGCACTGCTGTTCGGAGTGGTCGCCGGTCTGGTCGGCTGTTACCGCGGATTGACCGTCAAGGGTGGATCGAAGGGCGTGGGTGTCGCGGTCAACGAGACCGTCGTCTACGCCTTCATCTGCTTGTTCGTCATCAATGTGATCATGACCGCCGTCGGCGTCCGAGTGCTGGCGAGGTAGCGGCTATGAGTTACGACGCAACACTGCGATTCCGGCGACTGTTCCGCAAGGTTCCGGTCGTCGTCGACGACATCGGTGAACAGGCGCTGTTCTACGGCGAGTCCATCCGGTACATCCCGAACGCGCTGACGCGCTACCGCAAGGAGACCATCCGGCTGATCGCCGAGATGACCATGGGTACCGGCGCACTGGTGATGATCGGTGGCACCGTCGGCGTCGCGGCGTTCATGACCCTGGCCTCCGGCGGCGTCATCGCCGTCCAGGGCTATTCGTCACTGGGCAACATCGGTATCGAGGCGCTGACCGGCTTCCTGTCGGCCTTCCTGAACGTGCGCATCGTCGCGCCGGTGATCGCCGGCATCGCCCTGGCCGCCACGATCGGTGCAGGTTGTACTGCGCAGCTCGGCGCCATGCGGGTGGCCGAGGAGATCGATGCCGTCGAAGCGATGGCCGTGCACTCGGTGTCCTACCTGGTGTCCACCCGAATCATCGCCGGGCTGATCGCGATCATTCCGCTGTATGCGCTGTCCGTGCTGGCGTCGTTCTTCGCCGCACGCGCCACGACGGTGTTCATCAACGGCCAGTCCTCAGGTCTGTACGACCACTACTTCAACACCTTCATGGTGTCGAGCGACCTGCTCTGGTCGTTCCTGCAAGCCATCGTGATGTCGATCGCGGTCATGCTGGTGCACACCTACTACGGCTACAACGCCCACGGCGGTCCCGTGGGCGTCGGTATCGCGGTCGGTCAGGCGGTACGTACCTCACTGATCGTCGTGGTCACCATCGTCCTGTTCATCTCGCTGGCCGTGTACGGCGCGTCCGGCAACTTCAACCTGTCGGGATAGGGGGTGCACAACGATGTCGTCTAAAGCTCAGTCCCGGAAACTCCACGTGCGCCTGGCCGCCGCGGTGCTGGCCTCCATCCTGGTGGCGGCGGTGGTGTTCACCTACCTGGCCTACACCGCTGCGTTCACCCCGACCGACACCGTCACGGTGTTCTCGCCGCGGGCCGGCCTGGTGCTCGAAAAGGATGCGAAGGTCAAATACCGCGGCATCCAGATCGGCAAGGTCACCGACATCGACTACGCCGGGGATCAGGCCAAGCTCAAGCTGTCGATCCTCAGCGACCAGATGCACTTCATCCCCGAGAACGCCGCGGTGCGGATCGGCGGCACAACGGTTTTCGGTGCCAAGTCGGTCGAGTTCCTGCCGCCGGCCCATCCGTCGGCCAAGTCGATGCGGCCCGGCGCGCAGGTCAAGAACGATGACGTGCAGCTGGAGATGAACACCGTCTTCCAGACCCTGTCGGATCTGCTGGCAAAGATCGATCCGATCAACCTGAACGCCGCCGTGACGGCGCTGGGTGAGGGGCTGCGCGGCAACGGCGACGATGTCGGTGCCGCGATCACCGGCCTGAGCAAGTACCTCGGCTACTTCAACCCGAAACTGCCCACGCTGCAACAGGTTTTCCGGGACACCGCGACGGTCGGCAACATCTATGCCGACGCTGCACCGGATCTGGTGAAGGTCTTCGAGAACGCGCCGACCGTCAGCAAGACGCTGGTCGACGAGAAGGCTGACCTGAATGCGGCGCTGTTGGCCGCCACCGGTCTGGCCAACAACGGCACCGCGACGCTGGAGCCTGCCGCCGACGACTACATCGCAGCAATCCAGCGGTTGCGTGCACCGCTGAAGGTGCTCGGCGACTACTCGCCCGAATTCGGATGCCTGCTGGTCGGTCTGTCGAAGGCCACCGACACCTTCGCCCCGGTCCTCGGTGGTATCCGTCCCGGCCTGTTCGTCTCCTCGAGCATCATTCCCGGTGCTCCGGCGTACACCTTCCCCGAGAGCCTGCCCAACGTGAACGCCTCGGGTGGCCCGAACTGCCGTGGCCTTCCGAACGTCCCGTCCAAGCAGTACGGCGGTTCGTACTACCACAGCCAGTTCCTGGTTACCGATAACGCTTACGTGCCGTTCCAGCCGAACACCGAGTTGCAGTTCGACGCACCGTCGACCCTGCAGTTCCTGTTCAACGGCGTCTACGCCGAGAAGGACCGGTACTGATGAACCACAGACGCATAATGATCAACGTCACCGTCTTCTCGGTGGTGATGATGCTGGTGGGTGCCGGCCTGATCGTGGTGTTCGGGCAGTTCCGCTTCGACTCGAGCAACACCTATCACGCGACCTTCACCGACGCGTCTCGGTTGCGGGCCGGCCAGGACGTCCGGATCGCCGGTGTGCCGGTCGGTTCGGTCGACAAGGTCACGCTGAATCCGGACAACACCATCGACGTGAAGTTCGATCTGAACCAGCGCTACCAGCTGTACACCTCGTCGCGCGCCGCGGTCCGCTACCTCAACCTGGTCGGTGACCGTTATCTGGAGATCGCTTCCGGCCCAGGTGAACTGCGCAAGCTGCCGGCCGGCGGCACGATCGCCAAGAGCAACACCCAGCCCGCGCTCGATCTCGATGCGCTGCTCGGCGGATTGCGTCCGGTGCTCAAGGGTCTGGACGGCAAGAAGGTCAACGAGATCAGCAATGCCGTGGTGGAGGCCCTTCAGGGCCAGGGTGGCGCGTTGTCCGAATTGCTTTCCAGCACAGGCTCTTTCGCGCAGACGCTGGCATCGCATGATCAACTGATCGGCGACGCGATCACCAACCTGAACACGGTGCTGGGCACCGTCGATGCCAAGGGTGCGCAGTTCAACACCAGCGTCGACCAGTTGCAGCAGTTGATCACCGGCCTGTCCAAGGGGCGCGACCCGATCGCCGGTGCGGTCGGACCGCTGTCCTCGGCCGAAGCTGATCTGACCGAGATGCTGCAGAAGGGCCGTCGACCGCTGCAGGGCGTGTTGGAGAACACGCGGCCGCTGGTGCAGCGGATGTACGACCGCCGCAAGGACATCGACCCGGTCATCGAGAACCTGGGTGAGAGCTATCTGCGGCTCAACGCGCTCGGCGCATACGGTGCCTTCTTCAACATCTTCTACTGCACGGTGAAGATCAAGCTGAGTGGCCCGGCAGGTAGCGACATCATCATTCCGTTCGGTGGTCCACCGGATCCGTCGAAGGGGAGGTGCTCGGAAAATGGCTAAGCCAGAAAAGGATCCGTTGCGCACCGGCGTCATCGGTGTATTCACCGTGGTCTGTTTGGTGCTCATCTCTTTCGGCTACGACTCGCTGCCGTTCTGGCCGCAGGGCAAGAACTACACGGCGTTCTTCAGCGACGCCGGCGGCATCTCGCCGGGCAGTGATGTCAGCGTGTCCGGGATGAAGGTCGGTGCTGTCGACTCGGTCGAACTGTCGGGCACGTCGGCGAAGGTCGGCTTCACCGTCGACCGGAACATCCGGGTGGGTGACCAATCGCTGGTCTCGATCAGGACCGACTCTGTTCTCGGACAGAAGTCTCTCGCCGTGACGCCCAAGGGGGCCGGGCAGTCCTTCGTTATTCCGTTGGGCCGCACCACAACTCCGTACACCCTGAGCATCGCGCTACAGGACCTGGGGGAGAACACCGCGGCCCTGGACAAGGACAAGCTCAACCAGGCACTCGGTGTCCTGACGGACACACTGCACGACGCCACCCCGCAGTTGCGCGGTGCGCTGGACGGTGTCGCGAACCTGTCGCGCAGTCTGAACAAGCGTGATCAGGCCCTCGAGGAATTGCTCGGGCATGCCAAGAAGGTGTCGGATACCTTGGCGCAGCGCGCTGATCAGGTGAACCAACTGGTCACCGACGGCAATCTGCTGTTCAGTGCCCTCGATGAGCGTCGCCAGGCGCTGAGTACCCTCATCTCGGGTATTCGTGGTGTCTCCGAACAACTTTCGGGCTTCGTCGCCGACAACAAGCGCGAGTTCGGTCCGGCGCTGACTCAACTGAACCTGTTGATGGACAACCTGCTGGAGCGGCGCGAGCACATCGCCGAGGCACTCAAGCGACTGCCCGGCTACGCCACCGCACTGGGCGAGGTCGTCGGTAACGGACCCGGCTTCAACATCAACCTGTACGGTCTGCCGCCGTCGACGATGTCGGAAGTGTTGCTCGACACCTACTTCCAGCCTGGCAAGTTGCCCGCCAGCCTCGGAGACATGCTGCGTGGCTACATCTCCGAACGACTGATCGTGAGGCCGAAGTCGCCGTGATCAAGGACAAGTTGAAGTCGCGCTCGGTACGCGTGACGCTGGTTGTCGTGCTGGTGGCAGTGCTCGCCGGCACGGCCTACCTGATGTGGCCGTCGCGCCGCGGTAATCAGGTGGTCGCCTACTTCAGTACCGCGGTGGGCCTGTACCCGGGCGATGACGTGCGCATCGTCGGTGTCCCGGTGGGCACCGTCGACAAGATCGAGCCGCAGGCGGCTGCCGTCAAGGTGACGATGACCGTCAAGAACGGGGTCAAGGTCCCGGCTGACGCACGGGCCCTGATCATCTCGCCCAACCTGGTGTCGTCGCGGTTCGTGCAGTTCACCCCGGCCTACTCCGGCGGCGCACAACTCGCTGCGGGCGGCGAGATCCCGTTGAACCGCACCGGTGTGCCGGTCGAATGGGACGATGTCAAGAAGCAGCTGACCTCCCTGAGCGCGCAGCTCGGACCGCAGGCTGACGATGTGAAGGGGCCGCTGGCGACGTTCGTCAACCAGGCCGCCGACACCCTCGACGGCAACGGCGACTCGTTCCGCAACGCCCTGCGGGAGCTGTCGCAAACGACCGGGCGCCTCGGCGATTCGCGTGGCGACCTGTTCGGCACCGTCAAGAATCTGCAGGTTCTGGTCAACGCCCTGGCCAACAGCAACGAGCAGATCGTGCAGTTCACCGACCATGTCGCGTCGGTGTCGCAGGTGCTGGCCGCGAGCTCAGACGGCCTCGACCAGACGTTCGGCGCCTTGAACAAGGCGCTCGGCGACGTCAAGGGTCTGCTCAGCGAGAACAACAAGGCGCTGATCGACCAGGTCGGCAAGCTGGCCGACTTCACCAAGCTGATGAACGACCACAGTGACGACATCGAGCAGATCCTGCACTTGACGCCCAACGGATTGGCCAACTTCTACAACATCTACAACCCGGCCCAGGGCTCGCTCGACGGTCTGCTGTCGCTGCCGAACTTCTCCAACCCCGTCCAGTTCCTGTGCGGCGGTAACTTCGACGTCGGCGCCACCCCGGACAACTACAAGCGCGCGGAGATCTGCCGCCAGCGCATGGGACCGGTGCTGCGCCGTATCGCGATGAACTACCCGCCGGTGTTGTTCCACCCGATCAACAGCATCACGGCATACAAGGGCCAGATCATCTACGACACCCCGCAGACCGAGGCCAAGGCTCAGACGCCGATCCCGGATCTGCAGTGGCAGGCCGCGCCGGGCGTCACCCCGCCGCAGATCGGTCCCGACGGCCGGTTGACCGACCTGATCCTGCCGCCGCCTCCGGTGCAGGGCCAGATCTCACAGGCCACGCCGCCGCAGGGCGCCAGGCCGATGGACGGCGCAGGCCCGCTGCCGGGCCCCGCACCGGTGCCGGCACCCGCCGGCCCGGCGCTACCCGCGGAAGTCGGAGGTGGCAACTGATGCGGATGCAATCGGCCGTCAAAGCCATCGCCCTCGGTTCGGGTGCCGTGCTGCTGAGCAGCTGTTCCTTCGGCGGCCTGAACTCGCTGAACATGCCCGGTACCCAGGGCCATGGCGCCGGGTCCTACACGATCACGGTCCAGCTGCCCGACGTGGCGACACTGCCGCAGAACTCGCCGGTCATGGTCAACGACGTCACGGTCGGCAGTGTGTCGGGCATCGACGCAGTGCAGCGATCCGACGGCACGTTCTACGCCGCGGTGAAGTTGTCGCTGAACGGCGACGTGAAGCTGCCCGCCAATGCGCGCGTGAAGGTGGCGCAGACCTCGCTGCTGGGTTCGCAGCACGTCGAGCTGTCACCGCCCGAGGGGAAATCTGAGGGCGGCTGGCTCAAGCAGGCGTACGCCTCAGTCCTCACGCTCGATCCGAAGTTCACCGGGCCGTGGATCGGCGCCTACGCCGGATTCCGCGCCGAGGTTCGAGCCGCGCTCGACAAGATCGGCCAGCAGAACGGCGATCCCGCGACGGTCGTGCCCGAGGCCGTGACCCGCATAGATCGGAAGAG
>ERZ650309.327-NODE-327-length-23902-cov-6.742358_pt1 | contig 23902 bp, 14 predicted proteins | sample MGYA00376245_ERZ650309 | MGnify/ENA primary metagenome ERZ650309 (study PRJEB26733, sample SAMN07839294) | wastewater metagenome | biome: urban; feature: wastewater treatment plant; material: waste water | place: USA: North Carolina | collected 2016-04-26 ...
TGGCGCTGTCCACGTTGAGCTGGCCACCGATGGTGCTGGTCACCACGTGAAAGGTGACCGCTGAACCGTCGGGGCTGGTGGAGTTCAGTGTTCCGGTGACCACGCCCGTCGCGAGGTTCTCACTGATGTTGCCGGCGGTCGGCGTGCTCGGGGTGTTGTTGGCGGCCAGGACCGGGACGGTGACCGTCACGTTCGTGGATGCGACGCCGTCACTGGCGGTCACGGTGAACTTGTCAGTCGGGTTGAGGCCGAGCGCCGACAGTGCGCTACCCACGATGTTCGACTTGTAGGTATAGGTGCCGGCGGCGTCGATGGTGACCGATCCGAACAGCGGGTTGGTGTACATGGAGTAGGTCAGCGCCGGACCGCCTGCGGGCACGGTGACGTTCAGGGCGCCGGTCACCGTGCCGGTAGCGGGGTCGGACGTGCTGGTCGGCGTGCCGACCTTCGGCACCAGACCGGCGAACTGTTCCATGCCGCGGAACATGCTCCACAGGAATGCGGTGACCGGCGACGTCGGGGAGACCGGGCTGGTGAGGCCGTTCGCGACGAGTTGCGCGATGGTCGACGGCGTCGTGAAGAGGTTGATCAGCGCGGTTTGAATTGCGGCGACGATGGTGTTGGTGCTGGTCGCATGGGGTGTGTTGGCGGTGGTGTTGGTTGTCGACGTGCTGCCGGTCGTGGCGGCCGGGTTGATGGCGGCCAGGGCGACGGCCTTGGTGGTCGTGGTCGGTACGGCGGCTGCCGTGGCCTTCGCCACCGCGGTCGCGGTCGTCGTGGCAGGGGTTGCGGTGGTCGCCGTCGCGGCGGTCGGCTTGGTCTTCGATGCCGAGTTGGTTGCGGTCTTCGGCTTCTTGGGCTTGCTGGCACTGTCGGTCACGGCGGCTGCGGCCGCGGGGCCTGTCGCGTCATTCGCGGTGCTCGAATCGCTGCCCGACTTCGTGGTCTTGGCGTGCTTGTGGCCCTTGGTGTTCGGCGTTGACGCCGTGTTGCCCGAGTTGGTCGCGGTGCTCGAAGTACCCGAGGTACCCGAAGTGCCGCTGCTGCTCGGCGAGGTGGTCGATGAGGAGGAGTCGTTGCCGCCTTTGGCGTTGGCGATGCCGGTGCCGCTGGCCATGGCGGCGCCGAGGCCGAGGGTGACGGCGCTGACGCCGAGCCAGTTGTATGGCTGGCGGGACGGCTTGGGTGCGACGCGGTGGCTGCCCTTCTTGCGGTTGGTGGTCTTGGACCGCGAGTTGGACTGGTGGGCACCCGACATGCTTGTCTCCGTCGTCGTTCTGTGCTCCGTCGCACAGAAGATGGCTGATGTGTCCGTCATCATGTTTCGGCGCGGACGTTAATTTCTTAGCAGAATCTCAGGCGAAACGCGCAAACTATTTCGAAATATATTTTCGCCGTAGACGATTTTGTGGCAAATGTTTCAGAGCGCTCTGAGCTGCCGTTTTGCTGGCCATCTGTTGCTTGGATGCACTCCGGGCAATGCGTACAGCCAATTGACAGCAAATATGCAGCAAATGTACAAGCGATAGCTCGGTCACCCATGCGGGCGGTCCGCCGGGGCACGGTCCACCAATCGGGCGCTGACCAGCCTGTTGGCCCGGGCGGTCGACAAAAAATCGGCGGCCACCCCGGGTGGGGTGACCGCCGACGGTGGAGCGTCGAGGTGATCAGCAGAGCAGGCACTTGGCCAGGATCGGCACCGTGATGGTGCTGACGCTGGAGAAGTCGCCGTTGCTGACCGTGACCTTGAAGGTGTCGGTGTAGGGCCCGAGCAGGTTCGAGTTGCTCATCGCCAGTTTCGTCGGCGTGTAGGTATAGGTCCACACTCCGTTGTTGTTGGCCAGGGTGACCGTGCCGGTGCTCAGCACCATGCCGCCGACGGTGCCGGTGCTGATGCTGTAGGTCAGCGTCTGGTTGCCGGGATTGTTGGTGGTCGTCAACGTGCCGGTCACGACACCGGTGCTGGTGTTCTGGCTCTGGTTGCTCGAGACGACGCCCGACGGGGTGTCGTACGAGGCCTTGGCGACCGGCACCGTGATGAACGCCGAGGGGCTGCTCATCATCGAGTTGCTGGCCGTGACGGTGAAGCTGTCGGTGGTGATGACGCCGGCGTTGGCCGTAGTGCGCGCCAGGTTGGTCGGCATATAGGTGAAGTTGCCGTTGGCATCGACGGTCAGGGCCCCCTGTACCGGGTTGGTGTAGGTGAAGCTGACCTGCGTGCCGTCGGGGCTGGTCGAGACGAACGTGCCGGTGACCGCACCCGTGACGTTGTTGACCTGCTGGTTGGACACGGTCACCGCAGACGGCGTGTTGTTGGACGCCTTCGAGATCTGCACGGTCACCGTGGTTCCGTCGCTGGTGAACTGGCCGTTGGACGCGGTGACGTTGAAGGTGTCGGACGTGATCACGTTCAGATCGGCGTTCTTGCGCGCTGCCACGGTCGGGGTGTAGGTGAAGGTGTTGCCGTTGATCACCACGGTGCCCGTGCTCAATGCGGAGCCGCCCACGCCGACGGTGGTGTTGGTGAAGGTGACGGTGGAGCCGTCGGGGCTGGTCGAGTTGATCGTGCCCGTCACCACGCCGGTGTAGATGTTCTGGCTGACGTTGGTGATGGTGGGCTTGCTCGGCGTGTTCGCCGAGGCCGGGGAGACTCCGACGGTGATCCAGCCGATGCCGCTGGTACCGAAGGCGTTGGTGGCCGTCACGGTGAAGGTGTCGGTGGTGATGACGCCGAGGTTGGCCGTGGTGCGGGCCAGGTCGGTCGGCGTGTAGGTGAAGTTGCCGTCGGCGTCGACCGTCAGCGAACCCTGCACCGGCTGGGTGATGTTGTAGGTCACCGGGTAGCCCTCAGGGGTGTTCGAGTGGAACGTGCCGGTGACGACGCCGGTGACGGCGTTCATCTGCTGGTTGGTGATGGTCGGGGTGGTCGGGGTGACGTTGTTGGCCGGCGTGATCGTGACGGTGACCGTGGTGTTGCCACTGCTGAACTGGCCGTTGGACGCACTGACCGAGAAGGTGTCCTGCGTGATGACACCGAGGTTGGCATTGACCCGCGCGAGGTTCGTCGGGGTGTAGGTGAAGGTGTTGCCGTTGATCACCACGGTGCCGGTGCTCAACGCCGAGCCGCCGATGCCGATGGTGTTGTTGGTGAAGGTGACGGTGGAGCCGTCGGGGCTCGTCGAGGTCAGCGTGCCGGTCACCACGCCGGTCACGGTGTCGACCGCGACGTTCGAGACCGTCGGCTTGCTCGGGGTGTTGGCCGAGGCCGGCGAGACATCGACCGTCATCCAGCCGATGCCGCTGGTGCCGTACTGGTTGCTGACGGTCACCGTGAAGGTGTCGGTGGTGATGACGCCGAGGTTGGCGTTGAGGCGCGCCAGGTCGGTGGGCGTGTAGGTGAAGTTGCCGTTGGCATCGACGACCAGGTGGCCCTGCACCGGCTGGGTGATGTTGTAGGTCAGGGCCCCGCCGCCGGGGTTGGTCGAGCTGATCGTGCCGGTGACCACGCCGGTGACGGCGTCGAGATGCTGGTTGGTGAGCGTCGGGGTGCTCGGGGTGGCGCCATCCATCGGTGCGACAGGGACGGTGATGAAGACCGGCACCGTGCTGTAGCTGCCGTTGCTCGCGGTGACGGTGAAGGTGTCGGTGGTGATGACGCCGAGGTTGGCGTTGAGGCGGGCGAGGTCGGTGGGCGTGTAGGTGAAGTTGCCTGCCGAGTCGACGACCAGGTGGCCTTGGACGGGCTGGGTGACCGAGAAGTGCACCGCGGTGCCGTCGGGGCTGGTCGAGCTGAAGGTGCCGGTGACAAGGCCGGTGACGCTGTCGATCTGCTGGTTGGTGACGGTCGGGTTGCTCGGCGTGTTGGCCGAGGCCGGCGCGACGGGAACCGTGATGAAGACCGGCAGCGAGCTGTTGCCGGCTTCGTTGGTCGCGGTGACGGTGAAGGTGTCGGTGGTGATGACGCCGAGGTTGGCGTTGAGACGGGCCAGGTCGGTGGGCGTGTAGGTGAAGTTGCCCGCGGCGTCGACGTCGAGGTGGCCCTGGACGGGCTGGGTGACCGAGAAGTGCACCGCGGTGCCGTCGGGGCTGGTCGAGTTGAAGGTGCCGGTGACCACGCCCGTGATGTTGTTGGCGACCTGGTTGCTGACCGTGGGGGCGCTCGGGGTGTTGTTCGACGAGAGGACCGGGACCGTGACGGTCTGGTTGGTCGATGCGATGCCGCTGCTCGCGGTGACGGTGAAGGTGTCGGTCGGGTTCAGGCCGAGGGCCGCCAGTGCCGCACCGAAGACGTTGGACTTGTAGGTGTAGGAGCCGTTGGCGTCGACCGTGACCGAGCCCCACAGCGGCGTGCCCGAGACCTTGTAGGTCATCTCGGGACCGCCGGCGGGCAGCTTGAAGTTCAGGTCGCCGGTGACCGTTCCGGTCACGGTGTCCGAGATGGTGGTCACGGTGCCCTTCTTGGGCACGAGGCCGGCGAAGTCCTCCATGCCACGGACCGCGCCCCACAGGAAGGCGCCGATCGGGTTCAGCAGGGCCAGCGGTGCGGTCGGGCCGGTCAGACCGTTGGCCTCGAGCTGGGCGATGGTCGACGGTGTGGTGAAGAACTTGATCATCGCGGTCTGGATCGCGGCGATGATCGGGTTGCTGCTGGTGGCGTGGGGGGTCGTGCTGGTGGTGCTGGACCCTGTGCCGGTGGTGGCTTCGGCGCTGACCGCGGCGAGTGCGACCGGGTTCGCCTTGTTCACGGCTTGTGCGGTGGCCGCCAGCGAGGGAGCCAGAGTGGGGGCCGACGTCGCGGCGGGAGCCGCTGCCGGGGAGTTTGTGGTGTCGGCGGCGACCTGTACGGCCGCGGTCGGGGTGGCGGGCTTCTTGTTCTTGTTGGCCTTGGCCTTGGGCAGCTCGGCCTTGGGCGACGGCGTGCTCGAGGTGGCCGCCGGCGCGGGCTTGTTCTTCTTGCCCTTCGTGGTGGGCGTGGTGTCCGGGGCCGAGGCGGTGGTGCCCGAGATGTCAGGGGTGGTGCTCGAACCCGTGTCTACCGGCTTGGGCTTCTTGGCGGGCTTGTGGCCCTTGGTGCCCGAGCTGTTCGGCGAGGTCGTGCCGGAGCTCGCGTTGGAGGCGGAGGACGACGACGAAGCCGAGCCCCCGTCGCCGGTCGCGGCGGCGACGCCGGTGCCGCTGGCCATGGCGGCGCCGAGTCCGAGAGTGATGGCGCCGGCTCCCAGCCAGTTGTACGGCTGACGCGTTGGCTTGGGTGCGACGCGATGCGTGCCCTTCTTGCGATTCGTGGCCTTGGACCGCGAGTTGCAGCGATGAGCACCTGACATATTTCGTCTCCATCTAAGCTCTGTGTTCGACGACACAGGGAAGTCGTGACTGTGGCCGATCACTCATTCGGCACCTTCGTTAATATTTTAGCAGATTCACAGCTGATCGAGAGCAAACTATGCGGGAATATATTGTTGTTTGCGTCAACAATGTGCGGGCGGATTGGTGAATCGCCTGTTCAGGGGTCATTCTGGCCACGGATGCGCAGTCGGTGCACAATGGGCGCCCATGAGAGCGAAGCGATTGGCCGGCGCTGGTCTGGTGGTGCTGGCGGGATGTGTGGGGCTGTCGGCGTGCAGCAGTACCACTGAGGGAAAACCCAGTCAGGCATCTGGTTCCACCAGCGCTTCTGGTAATCCGAGCGCTTCCGAGTCGCCCACTCCGCCCCCCAAGGGGCCGCGCGTTGACAGTTCGGCGCTCAAGAAGATGGTCATCGCCAAGTTGGGCGAGTCCAACATGACGCCGCAGTCGGTTGATTGCCAGCAGGACCTCATCGGGCAGATCGGGCAAACCGCCATTTGCGACGTGACCATCACACCGGTGAACAGTTTCGAACTCACCATCACCGTCACCGGCGTCAACCGTGGCGACATCAACTACCAGATGGTTCCTTCGGTCAACAAGGCCCAGCTGGAGGCCTCGGTCGCTGACATGATTCTGCGGTCGACCAAGACTGCGGCGGACTCGGTCAGTTGTGAGTCCGGTCTGGAAGGCAAAGTCGGGGCGATCGCGTTCTGCAACGTGACGACGGCCGGTGCCACCAATCGTCAGGCGGTCGCGGTGACCGCGGTGGTCGGCCTGTCGATGACTTACGGTCTGGCGCAACCGAGTAACGCGCCTGCACCGGGTCCGGGCGCAGGCAACACCCCGGCCGGACAGACCCTGCCGAAGGCCGTGGCCGAGGGTGCGTTGATTGCGCAGCTGAAGCACAACGGCGGGAATCCCGACTCGGCGACGTGCGCCGGTGACCTGGCGGTGTCGGTCGGGGCGACCCTCCCGTGCACTGCGGTCACCGCAGGGCAACCCCAGAACTACATCTTGACCGTCGCGGCCATCGTGAACGGCAACATCACGTTCAAAGTTGCTCCCGCGCCGTGATTTTCGATGACGCCGTGGGCTGCGGCGAGGTGCGATCACGCGCAATTCTGGATGCTGGCTGCGAGCGGCCTGCCTGTCACAGCACAATGGGCTGATGCGTTCGGAACGAACGGCCAAGTCCGCTGCGGTGGTCGGGGTCATCATCATCGCGGTGCTGTTGGGTATCGGTATCGTCATCCTGGGTTTGAGCATGTCCCATCCGGACGCGCAGACCGGCGGCGGACCGAAGAAATCGACGGCCCTGCCGATGGTCAGCAAGGATCAACTGGAGCAGTCGCTCACCAAGCAGTTGACCAACCCGGATCAGGCCCCGCCGACGGTGATCTGTGAACACGGGTTGATCGGCCGCGTCGGGCAGAACACCCGGTGTGATGTGACCATGGCCGACAATGCTTTTCAGCCGATCGTCACCGTCACCAGCGTCGACGACGCCAATGTGAAATTCGACCTGGCGCCCTCGGTGTCGAAGGCACAACTCGAAGCCGCGGTCGCCAAGATGGTCAAGCAGGAGGCAGAAGCCGCCCCCGACGCCGTCGTGTGTGACACCGGCCTTGAGGGCAAAGAGGGCTTCGTCGCGGTCTGCCACGTCACGGCTGCCGGATTTACCAGTCGCCGCACCGTGGAAGTCAGTCAAGTGCAAGGCCTGTCAATGCATTACGGCCTTGCCGCGGCCCTGCCCAAGTCCAGTGCCGAGAAGGCGCTGACCTCTCAGCTGCATCAGATTGGCAAGAATCCGAACACGGTGACCTGTGCCGGTGATCTGGAAGGCAAGATCGACAGCACCTTGAGGTGCACGGTCAGCTACGGGTCCTCGACGCAGGACTACATCCTGACGGTCACCGACAACAAGAACGGTGCCATCACCTTCAAATACACCCCGGCGTAATAGAGAAGCACCGAAGTTGTTGTCATACAACAATTTCGGTGCTTGTCGGTGCTACGCGGGGAACGCGAAGTCGAAGTCGTACGAGAAGCCGGACGAGTTGGTCACCGTGAAGGTGACGGTGCCGCCGACGTAGACGATGACCTGCGCACTGCTGATGGTGTACGCACCGGTGGCCGGGTTGATGGTGACCGAGCCGAGCGAACCGAATTTGATTGCGGCCGAATAGGTCACGGCGGAACCGTCGGGGCTGCTACCGGTGATCGTGCCCGTCGTCTTGTGGTTGCTGGTGGTGTGCGAAACGACCGAACCGGTCGGGATGTCGTTGCTCGACGGCGAGATCGGCACGGTGACCGTGGTGGAGCTGCTGAAGCCCGCCGCGTTGGTGGCCGTGATGGTGAAGGAATCCGAGGTGACGCCCAACCCGCCGCTCAGGATCGGCTTCGCGTTCACCCGTGCCGTCGTGGTGGGCGTGTAGGTGTAGGTGGTGACGCCGCCGGAGGTGCTCAGGGTGATGTTGCTGTTGGTGGTGGTGTCGTTGCCGAGCAGGTTGGGTGTGACGGTGTAGGTGACGGTGCCGCCGTCGGGGCTGGTGGAGCTCAAGGTTCCGGTGACCACGCCGGAGTAGATGTTCTGGTTCTGTGTTGCGGTCGGCGTGGTCGGGGTGTCGTTGATGGCCGGGGCGATCGGCACGGTGACGATGCCCGGCAGCACGCTGCTGAACGTGCCGTTACTGACCCCGACGGTGAATGTGTCGGTGTTGACCACCGAGACACCCAGAATCGGGTTGGCGGCAGTACGGGCACCGGAGTACGGCGTGTAGGTGTATTCGCCTGTCGCGTTGTTGAAGTTGAGGGTGCCGAGCAGCGGGCCCGTGATCACCGTGTACGTCAGCGGCTTGCCCGCGGGATCGACGGAGGAGACCGTGCCGGTCACCACGCCGCTGATGGAGTTCGCGTTCTGGTTGACCGACGTCGGACTGCTCGGGATGTCCAGCACCGACGCGATCGGCGTCACGGTGACGGTGACGGTGCCGAGTCCGCTGGTGTAGCCGGCCGCGTTGGTGGCGGTGACCGCGAAGGTGTCGGTCGTCAGGCCGACGCTGGCTTCGAGTTGGGCCAGCAGGCTCGGCGTGTAGGTGAAGGTGTTGCCCGACACCGTGATTGAGCCCTGCGTCGGCAGGTGGTAGACGGAGTAGGTGACGGCGCCACCGTCAGGGCTGGTGGAGACCAGGGTGCCGGTGACCACACCGGTCGTGCTGTCGGTGGTGATGTTGGTGGCCGTCGGGGTGCTGGGGGTGTTGTTCGCCGCCGGCTCGATCGGCACCGTGATGACGGCACTGCTGGTGTAGCCGGCCGTGTTGGTGACGGTGACGGTGAAGACATCGGTGTTGACCACGGAAACGCCCAGGATCGGGTTGGCGGCGACGCGGGCGATGGCGCTGGGGGTGTACGTGTAGGCGCCGGTGGTGCTGTTGAGGTTCAGAGTGCCCAGCAGCGGGTTGATCAGTGCGGAGTAGGTCAGCGTCTGGCCGCCGGGGTCAGTGGCGCTGATGGTCCCGGTGACCAGGCCGGTGACGGCGTTGGCGACCTGGTTGATCGACGTCGGGGTGCTGGGGGTGGCGTTGGCGGCCGGCTCGATCGGCACGGTGACGATGCCGGGCATGCTCACGCTGCCGTTGGCACTGGTGGCCAGCACCGTGAAGCCGTCGGTGTTCACCACGGAGACGCCCAGGATGGGGTTGGCCGCGATACGCGCGGCGGTGTACGGCGTGTAGGTGTACGCGCCGGTGGCGCCGTCGACGGACAGCGTGCCCAGCAGTGGTCCGGTGAGCACGGAATAGGTGACGGGCTGCCCGTCGGGCGCCGTGGACGAGAGGCTGCCGGTGACGACGCCGGTGACCGCGTTGGAGCTCTGGCCGATCGAGGTCGGTGTGCTCGGGGTGTCGTTGGCGGCGAACACGGGCACGGTCACCGTCACGTTGGTGGAGGCCGGCCCGGTGCTGGCAGTGACGGTGAACTTGTCGGTGGGGTTGAGGCCGAGCGCCGACAGGGCGCTGCCCAGGATGTTCGACTTGTACGAGTAGGTGCCGTCCGAATGGACGGTGACTGAGCCGAACAGCGGGTTGCTCGACACCGTGTAGGTCAGTGCCGCGCCCGATGGCACGGTGAATCCCACTGTGCCGGTTACGGTTCCGTTGACCGTGTCGGATGTGGTGGTGGGCGTGCCGACCTTAGGGACCAGGCCGGCGAAGTCGGCCATCCCGCGGACCATGCCGTACAGGAAGGCGCCGACGGGGTTGAGCACCGACGACGGCCCGGTCGGACCGGTGAGGCCGTTGGCTTGCAGCTGGGTGATCGTCGAGGCGTTGGTCAGGAAGCTGATCACCGCGTTCTGGATGGCCGCGATGATCGGGTTGCTGCTGGTGGCGTGGGCTGTGGTGGTCGGGGTGGTGGTCGTTGTCGTGGTGCCGGCCGCGGAGACGGCAGCAGTGGCGGTAGCCGCCGCGGTCTTGACCGAACTGGCCGCCGGCTGCGTCGCCACCGGGGCTACGGCGGCGGCGATGGTTGTCGGACCGCTGAGGGCGGTCGAGGTCGCGGCAGTGGGCTGACCCTGGTTCTTGGGCTTGGCTTTGGCCTTGATCTGCGGCGTGGCCGACTGTCCGTTGGTGGCGGCAGCGCCGGTCGGCTTCTTGGAGTTCTTCCCGGCCTTGGTGTTCTTGTCGATGGTCGGGGTCGACGTCGGACCGGCGGTGCCGGCGTCGGTCGTGCTCGAATCGGCCTTCGGCTGGTGCTTGTGACCCTTGGTCGAGTTGGGAGACGTCGACGAGGTCGAGGCGCCTGAGTCGGTGGCGGTCGAACCGGTGGAACCGCTCGACGACGAGCCGTCGGTTCCGGTCTTGGCGCTCGCTAACCCGGTGCCGCTGGCCATGGCGGCGCCCAGTCCGAGAGTGATGGCACCGGCTCCCAGCCAGTTGTAGGGCTGGCGTGTCGGCTTCGGTGCGGCGCGATGCTTGCCCTTCTGGCGGCGGTTCTGGGACTGCGGGGCGGCACCGGACATTGACTGTTCTCCCAAATTCGCGCCCGGGTAGCCCCGATCACAGGGCGCCCTGAGGTGTAGGCCAAGTCACAATATATTCACAGGCGTTAATACGACAACCCAAATCGCACTTCGGGCAAACCGTGGTGACTTCGCTAGTTGGGAACCGGGTTATCTGCCCACAGTTGGGCCACGCCCAGTCCGAGGCGGGTCAGGATGCGGCGCAGCAGTGGCAGGCTCACGCCGATGACGTTCGACGGGTCGCCTTCGATGCGATCGATGAACCAGCCACCCAGTCCGTCGAGGGTGAAGGCTCCAGCCACCCAGACCGGTTCGTCGGTGGCCATATAGGCATCCAGGTCGGCATCGGTGGGCGTACCGAAATACACTGTCGTAGAACCTAATTCGTGTGCCTCGTCGGTGACGAGACCGTCGGACATCCGTAACACGGTATGTCCGGTGTGCAGCACGCCGTGGCGTCCGGACATCGAATTCCATTGCCGTCGAGCAGCTTCGGCGGTCCCGGGCTTGCCGGACAGTCGCCCGTCGAACTCGAGCATCGAATCGCAGCCGATCACAACGCAATCCGCGGCGACTGACGCATCGAGCAGTTCGCACACCCGACGGGCTTTCGCGGCGGCCAGGGCGCACACCACATCTGCGGGTGCAGCGTCACCTAGCGCCGCGATGATGGCGTCCTCATCGGTGTCGGAGACCACCACAACCGGCTCGATACCGGCCTTGCGCAACACGCCGAGTCGGCCCGACGAGGCCGAGCCCAGCACGACTCGCGTCAAGCGCTCATCTCGGCGTTCTACTCTTCGCGCAAGCGCTCATCGGCACCATCTGCTCTTCGCGCAAGCGCTCATCGCCGCATGAAAGTGCGCTCCACCAACGTGACCAACTGCCAACTGGTGTGCGGATAGCGCAGCTTCGATACCGGGTGACCCCAGAGGTTGCGCTCGGGCCTGCCGGCGTCGCCGCCGCCCGACGCCGATGCCAGCACGGTCACCAGCGCCGCGATGTCTTCATCGGTCGGGTTGCCCTTAACCACCTGGAACAGGGGGGCGATCTCCGTGGGCTGAGCCTCGGGTTCGGTAGTCACAGAATCTTCTCCTGGCTGGAAATTTCGGCGTGCTCACGGGCGTAGAGCACCCACGAGCACACCGAAATCGCTTGATCAGAGCGGGATGTTGCCGTGCTTCTTCGGCGGGGTCTGGACGATCTTGCGCTCCAGCAGACGCAGCGCGTTGGCGATGTAACCGCGGGTGTGCGACGGCGGGATCACCGCGTCGACGTAACCGCGCTCGGCGGCGACGTACGGGTTCACCAGGGTGTCCTCGTAGGTCTGCTGCAGTTCCAGGCGCAGCGCGTCGACGTCGTCGCCGTTGGCCGCGGCGGCCTTGAGCTCCGAGTGGTACACGAAGCCCACGGCACCGGAGGCGCCCATGACGGCGATCTGGGCCGTCGGCCACGCCAGGTTGACGTCGCAGCCCATGTCCTTGGAGCCCATGACGCAGTACGCGCCGCCGTAGGCCTTGCGGGTGATGACGGTGACCTTGGCGACGGTGGCCTCACCGTAGGCGTACAGCAGCTTGGCGCCGCGGCGGATGATGCCGTTGTACTCCTGCTCGGTGCCGGGCAGGAAGCCCGGGACGTCCACCAGCATGATGATCGGGATGTTGAAGGCGTCGCAGGTCCGGACGAACCGGGCGGCCTTCTCCGAGGCGTTGATGTCGAGGCAGCCGGCGAACTGCGTGGGCTGGTTGGCCACGATGCCGACGGGGCGACCGTCCACTCGACCGAAGCCGATGACGATGTTCTGGGCGTAGCCGGGCTGAACCTCGAGGAACTCGTCGTCGTCGAGGATGCGCGAGATGACCTCGTGCATGTCGTACGGCTGGTTCGGCGAATCCGGGATCAGCGTGTCGAGTTCGAGGTCCTCGGCGGTGAGGTTGTCCTCGATGGCGCCGGGGTGCGGCGGCTCGGGGTAGCGCGGCGGTTCGGCATAGTTGTTCGCTGGCAGGTAGCTCAGCAGATCGCGGACGTAGTCCAGCGCGTCCTGCTCGCCCGAGGCGACGTAGTGCACGGTGCCGGACTTGGCCTCATGGGTGTGGGCGCCGCCCAGCTCCTCCATGGTGACCTCTTCGCCGGTGACGGTCTTGATGACGTCCGGGCCGGTGATGAACATCTGGCTGGTCTGGTCGACCATGATGATGAAGTCGGTCAGCGCGGGGGAGTAGACGTGGCCACCGGCCGCGGCGCCCATGATCAGCGAGATCTGCGGGATGACGCCCGAGGCCAGGATGTTGTTGCGGAAGATGCGGCTGTACAGGCCGAGCGAGACCACGCCCTCCTGAATGCGGGCGCCGGCGCCGTCGTTGATGCCGATCAGCGGGCGGCCGGTCTTGATGGCCAGCTCCTGAACCTTGACGATCTTCTCGCCGTAGACCTCGCCGAGGCTGCCGCCGAACACGGTGGCGTCCTGGCTGAAGATGCAGACGTCGCGGCCGTCGATGGTGCCGTAGCCGGTCACCACACCGTCGCCGAGGGGGTGCTTGTCACCCAGGCCGAAGTTGGTGCTCCGGTGCTTGGCCAGTGCGTCGAGCTCGACGAACGAGCCCTCGTCCAGCAGCGCCAGGATGCGCTCGCGAGCGGTCAGTTTGCCCTTTTCGTGCACCTTGTCGACGGCGGCCTGGCCGACCGGATGCAGGGTTTCCTCAGAGCGTCGGCGCAGGTCTTCCAGCTTGCCGGCGGTCGTGTGGATATCGATGGGCTTGTCCACTTCAGGCTCGCTAACGCTCGTCATAGTGGTCGATATTAACGGTTCTCTAAGAGATGTTGTTGGCGGGTGGCGCTTCGCGTTTCCGCGGCCGATTTCGCATGGTCATCGCGACGCGCCCGGGGTGGTTGACGAGTTTTGCGGGAATCGGCGCGCGTCTGGGGGCTATCCATCGCAATTCTCTTGTCCGCGTGGGGTATCCGGGCGTGCCGTGGCGATCGCTTTTCGATATCGGTAGACGGGAATATATTCACCCGCGCAGTCGAATTTGCTGCCCATGCTGGGTGTTTGCTGGGATTATCCGTCGGCTTGGCGGAGCAACATCATGGTTCGGCGGGTCGCGCCGGCTCATCGACGGTGTGCGGCAGGTGGTTAGGCGCCGGCGGTGCGATGCGGCGAATTGCTGCGCGACTGGGAAAATCACCGGGTCAAGCCCGTTTTGCGTCGTGCTGGGGTTTTGCTGCTGTGATGGCAGTCACAATTTTGCGGCGCGGGTATTTGCTGGCGGCTATGGGCAATCTGTGCGCCTTTGGGTACTCTTGGCAAGATAAAATAATTGTCGGGTAAATTAGCGCCGGTCTTTGCGTCGCGATGCTGTCGGGTGGGCTCACCCCGCGGCACTGCCCGGTCGGTTGATGAGGTTGCACACGAAAGGTCAACGCGCATGCCATTGCGTAGGGTTGAGTCGGACCACGGTCACGAGCACCTCGGCGACGTTCACGATTGGCGCGATGAGCCGTCTTCTGTGTCTTTCCCGGCCTGGTCCACGCAAACTGTTGAGAGGAACTTCAGCGTGGTCCCTGGCCGCAGGTACGACGGCGTCGACGGCCCCCGCGTGGCCATCGCCCACGACTATCTGACCCAGCGCGGCGGTGCCGAGAAGGTCGTCCTGTCGATGAGCCGCGCATTCCCGAACGCGCCGATCTACACCCTCCTGTACGACCCGGCCAATACCTACCCGGAGTTCGCCGACCGGGACATCCGGGTGTCGCCCGTCAACCACATCCCGTTGTTCCGCAAGAACCACCGGCTCGCGCTGCCTGTCCTGCCGGCCGCGGCCAAGAAGACGTTTGTCGACGCCGACGTCGTGGTGACCAGCAGCAGTGGCTGGGCGCACGGTTTCGAGACGAACGGTCGCAAGCTCGTGCACTGCCACACACCGGCGCACTGGCTGTACACCTCGGACCTCTACCTCAACCCGCACGGCGACTGGTTCAAGCGTGCGACCCTCAAGGTTGCCTCGCCCTATCTCAAGTCATGGGATCGCCGGGCGGCGTCGACCGTCGACCGCTACTTCGCGGTGTCGACCGCGATCAAGAAACGGATCCAGGAGTCGTATGGCATCGACGCCGACGTCCTGCATTCGCCCGTGGCGATGCGCACCGATGTGGGCCTGGAGCCGGTACCTGCGGTCGAGCACTGGGCCGAGGACGGTCAGTCGTTCTACCTGTGCGTGTCGCGCCTGCTGCCCTACAAGAACGTCGACAAGATCGTGCGGGCCTTCGCCGACAGTGACCGGCGCCTGGTGGTCGTCGGCCGTGGGCCCGAATACGACCACATCCAGAAGATGCGGACCCCGAACGTCGTGCTCCTGTCCGACCTCACCGATGCGCAGATGGCATGGCTGTACAAGTCCTGCCTGTCGCTGATTGCGGCGAGCTACGAGGACTACGGTCTGACGCCCATCGAAGCCGCCGTGTGGGGCAAGCCCGCGGTGGTCTTGCGGTGGGGTGGCTTCCTGGACACCGTGATCGAAGGTGTCACCGGAACCTTCTTCGATGAGCCGCAGGCCGAGTTGATCGCCGCAGCGCTCGACCGGCACGAGGCGCAGACGTTCGACCCGCATGCGGTCAGCGAACACGTCGAGAAGTTCACCGAGCAGTGGTATGCCGAGTCGCTGTACGACGCGGTCGACGAACTGTTCGAGACACAGCACTGACGACCCCACAGACGAGCCGCTGAATTCTGGGCCATAGGTGGGCCGGATCAGCATGCCGGTCGCTATGGTTGACGCGAATTCCGTGTGAAGGAGCAGCAATTCATGTACCGCGAACCGAAAACGGCGGACCCGGAAGACATTGCCCGGAAGATGGCCGCAGCCCCGGCGCTGCGGATCGCGCCGAAGAGTTACTTCGTTCTCGACGAGAACAACCGGGCGATCGATTTCAAGATGCAGGGCGTCAGCTTCTGGGAGAAGGTGCGCAACCGGCTCGGTGAGTTGATCTTCAACTTCTTCATCACCCATGTCCCGTCGCACACCATCCGGCAGGGGTGGCTGCGCATGTGTGGCGCCAAGATCGGCAAGCGTTGTTCGATCCTGCGCGGCACCACGGTGCTGGACCCGGCGTATCTGACCATCGGTGACGGTGCGGCCCTTGGCTTCCGTTGCATGCTCGATGCGCGCTGCGGCATCTACATCGGCAACGAGGTCACCATCGCCAGTGACACCCAGATCATCGGTGGCGGGCACGACGTCAACCACCCGGACTTCCTGCCGATCCCGATCCCGACGGTCATCTGCGACTACGTGTGGATCGCCAGCCGCGCGATGATCCTGCCGTCGCTCATCGGTCGCGGTGCCGTCGTGGCGGCCCACGCCGTGGTCAGCAAGGACGTTGGCGAGCTGGAGATCGTCGGTGGCGTGCCGGCCAAGGTGATCGGCAAGCGCGATCCCGAAGCGCTGCAATATCACAACGACCGCCGCCCGCTCTTCTACTGATGGGCGGTGCTCTGCGCGATTATCGACTGGTGTTCGTCGCACCGGACAAAGGGCAGACCGCAGTAGGTGACTATGCCCAGGATCTGGTGGACGCCCTGCGTCCGCATTTCGGTGAAGTCGTCGAAGAACGTACTGCCGGACCAGGATTGGACACCGTCGCGGACATCCGTGCGCACCGGGCCCGGGTGCGCGAGCTGGTCGCCTCCGGTCCGGCCGGCCGGACCTTGGTGCACGCCGAGCTGTCCACCGGGGTGATGCCCACCTTCTGGGCGGTGCAGGGGCTGACCGGGGTGCCGGTGACCGCCACCATTCACGATCCGCCGCAAGGGTTGTGGTTCCTGGCGCGGCCGCGGTTCATCGCCGGTTCGCGGCTGCTGACCCACGGCATCCACTACCCGCTGCGGCCGTTGTCGCGCGCCATCGAGGGCAGGGTGCACGGGGCCCGCACGCTGATCGCGCTGACCGAGACCGGCCGCCGGTCCATCGAGCGCACCTACCCACGCACCACAACGGCCTACATTCCGCACCTGGTGCGCGAGCGCCCCACCATCGCGCCGGCCCAGGAACGGCCCAAGGCCGTCGGCTTCTTCGGATTTGTCTACCGCGGCAAGGGTTTTGAGCAGATTGCCCAGATCCGCGAACAGCTGCCCGACGACATCTTGATCCGGGTCGCCGGCCGTGGCACCGAGGACCTGCCGCGGGCCGACGGCATCGAGATCCTCGGTGGTGTCGACGGCGCCGCCGAGGACGCCTTCTTCGAGTCGGTACGTGCCATCGTGCTGCCGTACGGCAAGCGACACTTCTATGCCGAGACCTATCCGGCCTCGGGCGTGGTGGCCCACGCGATGGCCTACCGGACCCCGGTCGTGTGTACCGGCTACGGATCGTTGGCCGAGCTGACTCCTGACGAAGGTGTCCTGACCGTGCCGCCGCCGGCAGATCCCGCACAGGGGGTGGCCGCCGGGCTGGCGGCCGAGACCGCTGCGCTGGTCAACGACGACGTCCGGTTGACCCGGTTGGGTAGCAACGCCGACCGGACCAGAGCTGAGCGCTCGCCGGCGCGTACCGCCGAGGCGTTCGTGGCAGTGTGGGAAAACCTGATAGGGAAGACCGGCCGGTGACCGAACCGACGGACGCCGTGCCGACAGACTCGGCGCCCACCGACTCGGCGGACCACGAGGTCGACCCGGAAGGCCGCAAGCACCTGGCCATCGCCTTGTGGGCGGTGTTCTGGGCCTACGGCGGTCGCGCTTGCGGCATGTTGTGGACGCTGGCGCTCGTCAGCAAGCTCGGTATCGCCGACTACGGCAAGTACGCCATGGCGTACGCGGTGTACTCGATGATCGGTCCGCCGCTCGACAACCCGTTCGTGGTCCGTTCGGTGCGCGAGTCCGAGAAACACTTCCTGTCCGACCGGGCCACCCGCTATCTGCTCGGTATCGGCCTGATGGCCCTCGGCCTGGCCTTGCTGGAACTCAGCTACATCGCTGCGTTCGGCCTGTTCGTCTCCGGCGGAGAATTGGTGCTGCGGGCGTGGCAGAGCCAGTCGGTGCGAGATGGCAACGTGCACAAGGCAGCCCAGCTCGACACTGCACGTCAGTTCGTCAGCGTGGTGTTGGCGTGCGGCTATCTGTACGCCGCTGGGCATCCGACCCTGCAGATGGCCACCTCGTTCCTGGTCGCGCCGTACGTAGTGATCGCGCTGATCGTCGGGCCGATATCGCTGCGGCACCGCCCGGGGATTCCGGGATCGCCGCGGCTGATCGCGATTCTGATCGGCGAGGCGCTGGGCATCATGCTCTACGTACAGGGCGACCTGCTGCTGCTCGGTTGGCTCCGGGGCGATACCGTCGCGGGCTACTACGGCATCTGCACCACCGTCACCCTCGCGATCATCGCGCTCGGTCAGGGCTTCGGCATGTCGTACAGCCAGAAGCTGCGCGACGGCGAAGGTGACCTGACATCGGGGCCGCCGCTGAAGGGCACGTTGCTGCTCGGTTTGGGGGCCACGGCACTCGTGCTGGCCACCGGCCTGGTCATGTTGGTCGTGCCCGCGGTGCCGAACGAGTTGGCCGTCGCGATGGTCATCATGTCGCTGTTCTGCGGCATGCGCACCGTCAGCACGGTGTTCCAGGCGGTGTTGTACAACCAGCGCCGCGACGGCGTGCGGCTCGTCGTCAACCTCGGTGTGGTGCCCATCAAGCTGGGCCTCGTGGTGGCGCTGGCCGGACTCGGCGCGGTGGGCGCCGCCATCGCCTCGGTGATCACCGACGCGCTTCTGCTGGCCATCTACCTGCGAGTCCTGTATCCGAAATCGGCTGCCAAATGACCTCAGTAAAACCGACGGTGTGTTTCCTGCTGTCCAAGGATCCCGTCGCCGACCATGGCGGCGACGTCGAATTGTCCCGTCTGGTCATGGAATTGGCGGCGCCGGACTTCGAGGTCTCGGTCATCTGCCTGTCCCATGAACCGCCCGCGGCGCTGACGTTCGACGGCGTGCCGCTGGTGCGGGTCGGCAAGTCCGGCGTACAACCGGCGCGGTTGTTGGCAGACGTGGTCACGTCGGGGCGCAGTCTGGTTCATGCCCGGTTCGACAATGACGATCTGGTCGCCGCGATCGATGACGCCGGTGCCGACATCTACGTCGCCGAACACAGCTATATGGCCGAATCATTCTTGCGCAGTTCACGTTTCGGGAAATCGAGGTTCGTGGTCAACACCCACGTCAGCGAATCGCTGGTGTGGCGGGCGACCCGCGGCCTGCTGGGCCGGTTGCAGGTCGGCCGGTTGCTGCGCGACGAACTGCGGGTTGCACAGGCCGCCGACGCCGTCGGTACATTCGACGCCGAGGAAGCCCAGTTCTACCGGTCCAACGGCGTGCCGAACGCGCGGTGGATGGACATCACGTTGCCGCCGAGTCGGCAGGTGGCCGTCGGGTCCACGCCGCGTCGTCTGGTGCTGATGGGGACCCGCGATTGGCCGCCGAACCAGGAGGCCTTCGAGGAGGCGTTGCGGTTGTGGCCGCGGATCGCCGAGGGCATCGACGGTGCCGAATTGTGTGTGATCGGGGCCAAGAACTCGAAAGCGCCGGTGCCGCAATACCCTTCGGGAGTTCGCGATCTGGGCTTCGTGGATGACCTGGTGGGTTTCCTCGGCACCTGCCGCGCGATGATCGCGCCGATCCGCACCGGTGGTGGCGTCCGGGTGAAGATCCTGGACGCGGCGCGGATGGGTCTACCGGTCATCGGCACCACCGCGGCCGTCGGCTCACTGGGCGAGCTGCTGGGTCTCGGGGTGTTCGACGGTGACGAGGCGTTCATCGACGAGTGCCGGAAATACTTGCTGGACAACACCTTTGCCGCAGAGGCGGGGGAGCGGCTGTATGGGCTCAATGAGGGCTACTGGCAGGACCGTCGGCCGCACCGTGCGGTCGCCGAGTTGCTAGGTGGCAGCCGGTAGCGTCTGCGCGGCAACACCTTTGGCCGGTACCGCGCCGGCTTCTGGCGCGTCGAGCGCACCGGATTTTCGTAGTTCGTCCGAGTATTCGAGGAATATCAGGAAGAACGTGTACAAGAAGGTGATCTGGGCGATCACCACCACGGGGTGGTCCAGGTTCAGGGCGATGACCGAGAACGAGATGAACACACCGCCGTAGAACGCGTGGGGCAGTGAGTCCTTGCGGATCAGCTTCGCGGCGACCACGCAGCCGATGACGATCACGGCGATGAACGACAGACCCGCGATGAGTCCACCGCGGTGGATGGCGATCAGCGGCGCATTCGACACGAAGTTCTGGGTGAAGGCGTAGGGGCCGTCTTTGAATTCACGCAGCGACCAACCGCGGCCGAAGATCCAGTGGTCGCCCAGTCGCATGGGGAATTCGCGCAGCGACGCCATACGGTCCGACGCGCCCGAGTCGTTCGAACCCAGTGAACCCAACAATCGGGTGCGCACGGCGGGGATCAACATGGCTATCGAGAAACCGGCGAGCAAGGTGCCGACGATGGCCTGGCGGTCGCGGGCGCGCATGTTGTGGAAGACGAAGACCAGCGCGGTACCGACCAGGAAGCTGAGCATCGCCGCTCGGCTGAGCGTCAGGACGGTGGCCACCGTCAGGATGCTCATCAGGGTGACCCGCTGCCAACCGGTGAACAGGATCGCGGCGATGGCCAGGCCGATCACCAGGCCGATACCGGCAGCATTGGGGTCCGCCCACATGCCGCCGAGGCGGGTGAAGTTCTCGCTGCCCTGACCGACGTCGAACCGGCCGGTCCTGGGCTGCGTCATGGTGCCGCCGGTGACGTAGAACCGGTCGGCGGCGTAGTAGCCGAAGATCGAGAACGGCTTGTAGACCCACTTCGTCGTGCCCTGGATGACCGAGATGATGCCGATCAGGCCGCTGAAGGTGCACGAATAGACGAACGCTTTGCCCAGTTTGACCAGTTCGTTGTCCGGCAGAGCCAGTGCGGCGAACATGAAACCGGTGGCCACGCCCCACTTGGTGAAGTCCATGATGTTCGCCGGCGAGGAGAACGTCACGAACATCGACAGGGCCGACATCAGGATCAGCAGCATGACGGTCGACATCAGTGGCGAACGCCGTCGTACGGCCCGGGGATGCATCAGGAACGCCAGCATCGACCCGCAGCCGAAAACCAGGTACATCGGGATGTGTACGCCGGGAAAGTAGCCGACCGGCATCGTGACCGCCGAGATGACGGTGCCGTAGTACAGCCACAGGGGGTGGCGCATCCCTATATATATGCCGACGACCGCGGCCAGCAGGCCTACGACGGCGATGATGGCGAGTTTGCCGCCCAATGCTGCGCCCACCGCGGCTATCGAGCCGACCGCGCAGGCGGCCGCACAGGCGTAGATTTCGGCACGCGAATATGAGGGCAGCCTGAAGGTAGTTTTCAGCTCACGCCAGATCTGCGTTCCTGCTCGCACCGAACCATCCTCGCATTGCTTTGGCTACAAACGTGACAAGGGTGTTGTGCCTGCGTGTGTTATGTGAGTGAAGGGCGCTATCGTTGTGGCGTCATGGCGACCAAAGAGCGAATGGAGTGCCCAGTTGGCCATCGGTGATTACGTGCGGATTTTCCGCCGGCTCTGGTGGGTCCTGTTGGCGGCAGTGGTGATCGGCGCCATCGTCGGCGGTGTAACGCAGCTGTTTCACAAGGATCAATACACTTCTACCGCAAGGCTTTTCGTCACCACGCAGAGCGGCACCTCGGTGGGCGACGCGTACCAGAACAACCAGTTCTCTCAAGAGCGGGTGTTTTCCTACGCTGGATTGGCCACCAGTGAACAAGTGGCTGCCCGCGCAATCGATCAGTTGAAGGCGTCGATTACCGCCGACGAGTTGCGTGCCAAGATCACCGCCGTCCCGTTGCCGCAAACGGTATTGCTGGACGTTACGGCGAAAGATTCGGACCCGGCGACGGCGCAGCTTTATGCAAATGCCATTGCCGATCAACTCGTCAGCGTCACCAATGAATTGGAGACTTCCCGCCGTGGTGGTGAGTCGGCGGCCGGGGCCATCCTGGTCGACGACGCGAGCTTCGGTGCCAAGGTGAAGTCCACGGGCCCGGTCACCGGCGCCATCCTCGGTGGGCTCGGTGGTCTGGTCGTCGGCGTCATCCTGGCTGTCGTCCTCGGTGTCTCGGACACCCGGGTGCGCCGCAGTGAGCGCATCGAAGATGTCACGGGCAATGCGTTGATCGGCACCCTGATCGAGACCACCGGCTCCGAGGGCATCGTCGATCTGGCGGCCGGCGGCGCGGCCGTGGAGCGCCTGCGCGAGTTGCGGACCAACATCCAGTTCGCCCGTACCGGGGCCGGGGAACGTCCGCACGTCATCACCATCACCAGCCCGTCCGCACAGGACGGACGGTCGACGACGGCCGCCGATCTGGCGGCGACGTTCGCCGAGGCGGGCCACTCGGTACTGTTGGTCGACGGCGATCTGGTCGATCCGACGCTGCCGCGGGTGCTGGGGTTGTCCGAGGCCGATCAGGCCCGGTCCACCGAGAAGGGCCTGACCACGTTGCTGATCCGGCAGTCCACGCTGGCCGAGTCGACCATCCGCGTCGACAACTTCCGGCTGCTGCCGGCCGGTCCGCTGCCTGCCTCACGCCGTCAGCTCTGGGGCGACGACGCGGCCGGGCAGGTCATCGAAGAGCTGCGTTCACAGTTCGACTTCGTGATCATCGATACGCCGCCGTTGGTGAAGTACTCCGACGGCACGGTGCCTGCGGGCCTGGGCGACGGCGCTGTGGTGGTGGCCCGCATCGGCCACACCAAGGCTGCTCCACTGCGCAAGGCGTTGGCCATCCTGTCCACCGCGCATGTGCACCTGATCGGTGTGGTGGCCACGGGTGAGCCGGCTCCGCACAAGGAACACGTCGAGGCCAAGGCCGATGGCGGCGCAGCGGGAGCTGCGGACGCCGACGGTCCGGCAACCGAGACCTTCGAGCAGGCGGCTGCCCCGTCGGGCTCCGTCTCGCGTCGGTCGCGCCATAAGGCGCGACCGGAAAAGCCGGAGTAACCGAGGTGCCGTCGCTGGGCGTGGGACGGGTGACCTCGGTGCTGGCCGGCTGTATGGCCGTGTCCTTGGTCGCCTTCTCGGTCAGCTCCTGCTCGACGGCGCCGAGTCGTCCGGCCGCAGCGCACGAGGCCCCCACGGTCAAGAGTTTCGCACCCAGCTATGCCGGTACGCCGAAACTGGCTCCGCCGGACCTGACAGATGACGGGCCGGGTTCGCTGGTCTCGGTGACCCAGATCAAGTCGGGTGCCGAGATGCTCGACCAGGACGAGGCCGCGTACATGCGGGTGGTTTACCGGTCGACGTCAGGGATCGACGGCTCGCCGACTCAGGTGTCCGCCGCCATCGCCGTCCCCGCAGGTACGCCGCCCAAGGGTGGCTGGCCCGTCATCGGCTTCGGCCAGGGCACCAAGGGCGTGCTCTACAAGTGCGCGGCCAGCCTGTATCCGATGTTGCCGCTGCAGGCCTGGACCATGGACGTGTTCATCAAGAACGGCTACGCCGTCGTCGCGAGTGACTTCCAGGGCTCCGGGGTGAAGGGGTTTGCGCACCCGTTCCTGGACTCGAAGACCTACGGCTACAACGTCATCGACTCGGTGAAGGCGCTGCGCCGGGTGGGTGCGGACATCAGCGACCGGTGGCTGGCCTACGGCCACTCGGCCGGTGGGTTGGCCGTGTGGTCGGCCACCGAATGGGCCGCGGAGTACGGCAAGGGCCTGAATCTGCTGGGCACCATCGCGATGGCGCCCGCCGCGGACATGAGTGGGCTGGCCGAGGCGGCGTGGAACGAGACGTTGACGCCGGAGCAGCGGATCACCATGGTGTGGGCCCTGCAGTCGCTCAAGTGGTTCCATCCCGAGATGAACCTGGACGACTTCCGGTCCGGTGCGACCGCGGCGAACTGGGATGAACTGCTCGACTGCCTGCCACCGAACTTCGACGACATCGCCCGGGTCCGTTCGTTGATGACCAACGCAGACCTGAAGCCGAAGACCTACCAGGATGCGGTCTGGCTGCGTGAGCAGCTTGAAGCTCGGGCCGTGCCCAGCGCCCGCCGGATCGACACCCCGCTGGTGGTGGCCTACGGCACCCAGGACGGTCTGGTCCAGCAGGCGTGGTTCGAGAAGGCGCTCGCCCGGGCCTGCGCTGCCGGTTCCAATCTGGAGATCAGAAAGGGCCCCGGTAAGGGGCACGCCGACCTGGACTTCGGGTTCGTGCTCGGCTGGCTCAACGCCCCCTGCGCCTGGCTCATGGGCGTGCCATGGAACGAGTGCGGCCAGGTCGGCGCACTGCTCGGCGAGCGCGTCGTGCTCAATGAATTCCTCGCCTACCTGCACCTCAGCCAGCAAGGCGGCACCCTCTCTCCCCGCAGCGTCGAGATCACCACCTACGCCCTCTGCGGCTTCGCCAATTTCGGCAGCGTCGCCATCCAGATCGGCGGCATCGGCGCCCTCGTCCCCCATCGCCGTGCCGAGCTCGCCCAGCTCGGCCTCAAGTCCATGCTAGGCG
>ERZ650309.328-NODE-328-length-23884-cov-6.264552_pt1 | contig 23884 bp, 25 predicted proteins | sample MGYA00376245_ERZ650309 | MGnify/ENA primary metagenome ERZ650309 (study PRJEB26733, sample SAMN07839294) | wastewater metagenome | biome: urban; feature: wastewater treatment plant; material: waste water | place: USA: North Carolina | collected 2016-04-26 ...
GCATATACAAACAACTTTTTATACATCTTACGACCTAATCTATTTTTAGGGAGCATGCCTTTTACAGCACGTTCTACCACTACTTCTGGTCTGCGACGAATTAAATCTTTAGCAGCTTCTTCTTTTAAACCACCTGGGTAGCCACTATAATTTTGATACATTTTTTCTTCCATCTTATTACCGGTAAAAACAACTTTATCGGCATTGATGACAATTACATAATCTCCACAATCTACGTGAGGAGTATAGTAGGCTTTGTTCTTACCACGCAGTATTGCTGCAATACGTGAACACATGCGGCCTACGGTTTGATTGGTGCCGTCCACAACGTACCAATTACGTTGTACAGTAGCCTCGTTCGCATGCTTCGTGGTGAAATGTAGTTTACTCATTCTTTTAATTTTTTGTACCGCCATCCCGGCACTTTTTTTTGGGCTGCAAATGTGGGCATCTCTTGGGGATAAAACAAGGAAAAATCAGATTATTTTTAAGCCACCTTTGTAACATATTGATATTCAATAATATTATTGTTGAAAATTTTAGTATACATCAGGAAATTTTATTTTTATGCTCCTCTGCTAAAGGTTTGCTGAAAAGTGCGCAACAATTAGGAAACTTTTTAGCATTTGATAGGGTTCTTAATTTTTCAGCGAGCGTCATGATGCCCTATCCATTTATTCTTCGAAGGAGATCAATAAATCTTTCAGATATGAAAGACCATGTTTAAAAAGCAAGAAGAACCTTCAGTTAATAGCATACACATTATAAATACAATGGCAGCTATCCATTTTTTTGAAGCGTTACTAAATGGGTGCTTATTTCACGGAGTTGATTTCTGTTTTGTGATGTCAAAATATGCTTGCTAAATGTTTCGGATATTGTTCTTAGGTATTGTAGTTTTCGCTCATTGAGGGTCAATTTATTTCGGGCAGTGTTTGTTAGAAAATGACTATGAATTGATTCAGTAGCAGGTAGCTTCTTTTCGGGATATTCAAGTAATTTATATTTGGTTGTGCAAAAGTGAGTTATCTAAATTTATATTGCCCTTTTTGTTAGGGGGATGTACAGATAGACTTTTGTTTGAGCTCAGATGATGGAGTTGAAAAGTATTACAAAAAATAAACGCTGCATAAACAAGCATTTAAGAATCATTCAAATAGTTCACTTTTTCTTTTGCCAAAAATTAACCTAAAACATTTATGTATATTAATTTTCAAATGGCTTGTAAAGGCTAACTGCAAAGTCTGCGATAATGGTAAGGCTTATAGTAAACAAGCGGCTGTATATAATGGGAGCAAAAAAATCGTAGCTTTTGTGACAATGCCAACCACAACATTTAAAGGCTATCGATTCGAATGTAAAACACAGCAGTAAGCCAGTTTAACAGGTATTCAAAAAATATTTAAAACAAAGGTTTCAAATGTTTGAAGCCGTATTTTATCAGAACAAAAGCATGCCCCATGCATATTTTGTTTGTAAAAAAGTACAGTTTTAATGACAAAATATAGGCCCCATAATAAAATATATAATGCTACAAGATTTTCAGCGGATTTTAAAAAAATGAATGACTGGTATCGTATGTTCTTTTGCTGCTTCGCAATGATTAAACTTGTGGTTTCATGGTATTTCTGTTGTGTACTATTGTACCCATAGATATTATTAAACCAAATACAGGTACTAACAATGCGATTGCAATAAGTAATGCTTTCATTTTAACAGATACTTTGGTAGTATTTAGTATAACAAATGAGCAGGCAATCAGTATTAAAAAATCTATTACTAAAAAAAAGTATGCTTGGTATTCCGTAATAAACTTAAGGTTATTTTAATGATTTCAACATGTAAAAAAATGTAAGAATAAACAAATTGTAAAGTAATTCTTTCTAAATTTTTTTGCAAAAAAGAAATTGTTATATAATTATATTAATTTTTTAGCATAGTGCTATAAAGACAACTACCCGCTAATTTTTAATCCCTTTTTTTAGCCGCACTCAATTTTCATCAAGCTATTTACAGCTCAATATAAAAATATTTTGTCTTTAAGGAGTTTGTACTATTTAAAAACTACCTATTTTACAAACCTAAAATTTTTGCTTCTTTATGGTACCATTCAATCAAATTCAAAAAGGGGATTATTTAGTAGGTGAGTTTGAAGGCAAACTCTGGAAAGGGGAAGTAACCCGATTAAACGGGGATGAAAAGCAAGTGTGCTTAGATACCGGCGTACAAGAATTCTGGTTTGCTCCTGCACAATTGCATTGCATTCCTTTAAATGATGAAAGTCTGACCTGGCTCAATTTTCAAAAGGAAACAAAGGATGATGGCTCTGTCAAATACAAAAAAGGGTCTTTCCGTATTTTGCTACCTGCTCCAAATGATTTTAAGAATATGGAAATATGGTATAGAGAAGATAAACGACACCATCCCGGCATTGAACACATTCATCAATTGCAAAATCATTATTATGCAATGACGAAAGTGCACCTTACGGATGAAGTGATTGCATAATGGGCTAATTAAAATCTTTGAAGCATCCGGTTATACAATCGGATGCTTTTCATTGTGCCACTCTTTTTATTGTTATATCTATTGTCCTAATATAATATACTATGGATCCAAAGTCTGTTATCATAAAATTCTATACGGCATTTCAACTGTTAGACTTTAAAACAATGCAATCCTGCTATGCAGATGATGTAGTATTTAGCGATCCTGGTTTTGGTCTTTTGGATCAAGGTAAGCCACAAGCCATGTGGCAAATGCTCTGTACAAAGGCAAAAGACTTTCACCTTAGCTTTGACCATATTGAATTGATAGATGAGGAATATGCTACCTGCCAGTGGACAGCAAAATATACCTTCTCCTCCACGGGCAATCCGGTGATTAATCATATCAAAGCATATATAAGAGTACAGGATGGTAAAATAACCGAGCATACAGATTCTTTTAATTTTTATACTTGGTCCAGACAAGCTTTGGGCTTGAGTGGCCTGCTCTTTGGCTGGACAGGGTTTATGCAAAGAAAGGTGCAGGCAGAAGCTGTAAAAAGACTTGAAAAATTTATGAAGGAAACCAATGCTTAGCCTAAAAAAAGATTCTTCCTTGTTTTTCCACAATCCTGTTATTCATCCTACAACATCTATTTTCGCTTCATGGCATTTTCATTCTTTAAATCTAAGTTTTGGAGGTATGTAAAAAAGATTTGTCTTTATGCATTTCTGTCATCGCTCATTTATGTGGTGGTGTGCAAATGGGTAATGCCACCAGTTACGATTACACAAATATCAGCACTTCTATCAGGCGATGGTTTAAAAAGAGACTATATCAATTATACCTCTATTTCGTCCAATGCAAAAATTGCGGCTATAGCTGCTGAAGACCAACTTTTTGCTACGCACAATGGATTTGATTGGAATGCATTACAAAAAAGCTTATCCGGGGATGGCAATTATGGAAAAGGTGCAGGGGCAAGCACCATCAGCCAGCAAACTGCAAAAAACGTATTTTTATGGCAGGGTGAAGGTGTTATGAGATATATAAGAAAGGTACCGGAGTTTTATTTTACTTTCCTCATTGAATTAATATGGGGTAAAGAAAGAATTCTGGAAGTGTATTTGAATGTTATAGAAATGGGTAAGGGTATATATGGAATAGAAGCAGCAGCACAAAGCTATTTCAAAAAATCGGCTGCTCTTTTATCAAAAGCAGAGGCAGCTCAAATAATAGCCTGCCTACCCAATCCTAAAGTTTATACCGTAAAACCAAAGAGCCGCTTTGTAGGTTGGAAGTCAGCATGGATACAAAGACAAATGAATAATATTTCCGGAGATGCGGCCGTTCAGCAACTGTTGATAAAGGAGACAAAAAAATAACGCTGAAATGATCCTTTATACAGACAATTTTAATGATTCAGCTCTCATTTCTCGACACTAAAAAAGCCCCGCTTCAAAAGCGAGGCTCTATTATTTTTTGAAGTATGAAATTATTTCACTTCAACCTCAGCACCAGCTTCTTTCAGTTTTGCAACTAAATCATCAGCATCAGCTTTAGAGATACCTTCTTTAACTGGTTTAGGAGCGCCATCCACTAAATCTTTAGCTTCTTTCAAACCTAAGCCCGTTAATTCTTTTACGATTTTTACAACCTGAAGTTTGTTAGCACCACCAGCTTTAAGAATTACATCAAATGATGTTTTTTCTTCTACTGCAGCAGCAGCAGCAGGAGCGGCTACAGCTACAGCGGCAGCAGCAGCAGGCTCAATGCCATACTCATCTTTTAGTATTTTTGCTAATTCATTTACCTCTTTTACGGTAAGGTTAACCAGTTGATCTGCAAATGCTTTTAAATCAGCCATTTTTTTCAAATTTGTCCGCCTTCAATGCCTGTGCTCCGGCGGTAGTTTATAAAATTTGTAAGCATCCCCTCAGGCTTGAGGATGATATTTTTACTCTTAATTTGCTCTCTCTTCTAAGGCTTTTACAATACCAGCCAGTTTGCTTCCAGCATTTAAGCCGCTGATAACAGTTTTAGCCGGACTTTGAAGAAGTCCAATGATTTCACCAATAAGATCATGCTTGCTTTTAAGGGTTTTCAATGCCTCAAGCTGATTGTCTCCAACAAATACATCCGTATCAATAAATGCGGCTTTCAGTACTGGCTTATCAGTTTTACCTTCTGTACGAAAACTACTGATAATCATTGCTGGCTCTTTAGCATTTTCGCTAAACATTAATGCAGTAACACCATGCAGACTATCATATACACCAGCATACTTTTCAGCATCAATACTTTCTAAAGCTTTGCGGATCAATGTATTTTTTGCCACTTTCATTTCTACTTGCTTATTAAAGCATACTCTGCGTAGCTTACTCACTTGGGCTACTGAAAGTGATTCTGTATTGGCGATATAGAAATTATTGTATTGACTGAACTTTTCTTTAAGCGCCTCAATCACCTGATTTTTTTCCGTCTTTGTCATTCTTTTTGAATTTGAGTGTTATGGAATTATAGAAACACTCCTCAAATAACTACCGAGGGGCAGTTTATGAGGGGCTTAGTTCATTAATGCTTTTGTATCCACAGTTAATCCAGGACTCATAGAACTGGCCATACTTACACCTTTTAGGTAAATACCTTTAGCTGTGGCAGGTTTTAATTTAATAATACTGTTTATAAGTTCATGTGCATTGGCAGCAATATTTTCCGGGCTAAAAGAAACCCTTCCAATAGATGCATGTACAATTCCTGCTTTATCAACTTTAAAGGCAATCTTTCCGCCTTTTACTTCATTTACCGCTGCTGCTACATCATTAGTAACCGTACCGGTTTTAGGATTTGGCATCAGATTTCTAGGTCCGAGTATTTTACCCAGTTTACCCAATTTAGGCATTACAGATGGCGTAGCTACTACTACATCAATATCTGTCCATCCTGCCTCAATTTTTTGAATAAATTCATCTAAACCCACAAAGTCTGCACCTGCAGCTTTTGCATCTGCTTCTTTATCTGGAGGGCAAAGAACCAATACACGTTTGGTTTTACCTGTACCATGTGGCAGTGTAACCGTGCCACGCACTTGTTGGTCTGCTTTTTTAGGATCTACACCTAAGCGTATATGAAGATCTACCGATGCATCAAATTTGGTAGTATTGATCGTTTTTACAACACTACTGGCTTCTTTGAGAGAATATATTTTTGTTTTATCTAGTTTAGCTTCTACTGCTTTTCTTTTCTTGCTAAGTTTTGCCATTTTAATTCAGATTTAAGCTCACCTTTTATGGTTTGCGGTTATTATTTAATTGTCCCAAGGGGCAGCACCTTCTACTGTTATACCAATGCTACGAGCTGTACCGGCTACCATGCGCATGGCACTTTCAAGAGTAAAGCAATTAAGGTCTGGCATTTTATCTTTGGCAATAGCCTCCACCTGAGCCCAATTTACTTTTGCTACTTTACTTCTATTACTTTCCTTGGAACCTTTCTGAATTTTAGCTGCTTCCATTAGTTGAATAGAGGCAGGTGCAGTTTTAATTACAAAATCAAAACTTTTGTCAGAATAAACGGTAATGAGTACGGGAACTATTTTCCCAATTTTGTCCTGCGTACGAGCATTAAATTGCTTGCAGAACTCCATAATGTTTACACCTTTACTACCTAATGCAGGGCCAACTGGAGGAGCAGGATTTGCCTGTCCACCTTTTACCTGTAGTTTTACGTAGCCGGTAATTTCTTTTGCCATTTTAAAAATTTTATTGGTTCTAACGTGAATAGCATATTGTCATTCACTCCCAAATTCAATGTTCATTCCCACTTAAAAAAAAGAAAAGTGGTATTGCAAAGAACTTTTTGGGGCGGCAAAAGTAATGGTCAACTTTTAAAAAGACAAATGATTACAGTAATTTTTTTATTGCCCCTTCGGGGAATGATTAAGCACGGTCCATCATGCCCAGTGAAACGAAGCACCATCTGATGTGCATCAACAATCGTTAATCACATTGCCCGTAGGGCGAAAAATCTTCCTTTTTCTTTTATATAAATGCCTTTATCTACTCATTGTTGAAATGCACCATGCGGCTATATGCTTTAATGTGAAATGGATATAGCTTTCTTTTTTAGATATAATAATGCTATACACCCCAGCACTACGCCGGATGCATCTGCTATGATATCTGCTTGGTCAAAAGAGCGATCAATGGTTAAGTTTTTTTGTGCATACTCTGTTATAATGCCATATGCCGTACAGAACGCTGCTATGATGATAAGGTGCCGAACCGGATGCTTGAAATATCTGACACCCGGAAGAGCCCATAAAAAACAAAGCATACAGAAAATACAAAAGTGTATCCATTTATCAAAATATATGAGTTCTAAAAATGGATTTTTTGGTAGATCAGAAGCTGGCATTAACAATAAAACGGTGATGAAAATCATGTAAATGATTGCCGGCAAATAAGCATATAACCCAGGTTTTTTTGGGATGGGTTTAAATGGAGGAAGCTTAAAAAAATTCATGTGTGTTTATTGTTGTTGATCAGGTGGTCTTTTGTTATAGTTGTTGTTTCCGTTGGGTTTGCTGCCGTTTGGAATATTTCTTTGATCGGGGCGTCGCTGTTGTGTATTGAATTTATCTGGCTGACTGCCAGTTTGTTGTGGGTTTTGATTTTTTTGTTCTTGCTGTCTTGCATGTTGTTGCGGTCTGTCCATATTTCTGGATGGTGGTCTGTTACTATTGCTTCTGTTTGTATTCGTTTTTTCTCTTTCTTTATCTCTACGTTTTTTGCTTGATTTTTCAAGACTACGTAGGCTTATCTGACCCACCACATCCTCAAATCCACTACCTGTATTGCTAACATGTTCTTTTTTAACTTCAATTTCTACTGCTTGCAATTCCTGTACTCTTTGGCCTCTTTTATTTTCTTGCAGTATTTCAATAACTCTTTTTATGGTTAATGGGTAGTGCTTAGTACTTTCTGGTAATGTGTACCACATCAAATTTTTGAAAATATCTTTTTTTATAAGATATGCAGTGCCACGCACCGTTTGTAATTGATCTGCATTGTCCGGAAAATGTTGAAGGGCATCTAAGTAGGTATCCAATTCATAATTGAGGCAGCATTTGAGTCTGCCACACTGACCACTGAGTTTGGTTTGATTGATAGCAAGATTTTGATAACGGGCGGCTGTTGTAGTTACACTTTTAAAATCCTGATGCCAAGTGCTGCAGCATAGCTCCCTACCACAACTGCCAATGCCACCCACTTTCGCTGCTTCTTGTCTAATTCCAATTTGCCTCATTTCCACCCTTACCTTAAATTCAGCATTATATTGCTTTATTAATTCTCTAAAATCAACACGATCGTCTGCGGTGTAAAAAAAGGTTGCTTTTTTGCCGTCAGCCTGTATTTCTATTTCACTAAGCTTCATGTCCAGTTTAAGACTACGAGCTATAACTCTGCTTTTTATGAGCATTTCTTTTTCTCTGGCCTTTGTGTTTTGCCAGATTTCAATATCTCTTTGGGATGCAGGTCTTAATATTTTTTTTATTTCGGGGTCAAATTCTTTTACGCCTTTTCGCTTCAACTGTAGTCTTACTAACTCGCCTGTAAGGCTTACTTCTCCCACGTCAAAACCACCTGTTCCTTCAAGGGTTATTAGGTCTCCTTTTTCAAAAAATTGGAGCGTAGCGTTTCTGTAAAAATCCTTTCTACTACCTTGGTTAAAACTTACTTCTACTATCCTACAGCTTGTATCTACATCAGCAACCGGCAAATTCATGAGCCAATCGTGTACATTTAATCGATTACAACCTCCGGTACTACATCCACCATTGCTTTTACATCCATTTGGCTTTCCTGTGCCACAACTACCACAACCCATATCATCAATTCATTTCATCGTTTATAAATAGACAAGAATCAAATAATAAAGCAAAATGTATGTATTAAAAATCCAATTTGAAGCACAAATTAATTATGCAATATAAAAAACCAATTATATAGATCCTACTGAAAACTTCGCTCTTGAATATGATTGCCTGTCTTTGGAATTTATTGAAACAACAAATTCACTTAATCTGTCAAAAGTAGCATTTTGTTTTTGATAAGATGCCAGAATTTAATGCAAAGTGCATGAAATAACATTTTGGCATTGGCATTTCGCTCTATGTGATAGATGGCATTATTGATTTGAGTAGCAAGTGCAATAAGTCCTGCTTGACCACACATTTTATGGAGTTTAGCTATAAAAATTGCTTCTTGCTCATCAGCCTGATCATTTGAAGGTACACCTGCAAGCATGCGTGTAGAAGCCTCTATGAGTTGAAGAAAATATAATAAAAACTGTTTTTGGTTTTCTCTGCCTAATCTGCTCATGTCATCGCACCATTTTACCTGAGCAGCTGGGCCTTGAAAAAAAATGGCATTCATCCATTCTTTTACTAAAGATAAATTATCTGTATGGTTATGTTGGAGTATTTCAAGTGCAGCCCTGTAGTTGCCATGTGCCATAATAGCAGCCTGATGTGCTTGGGCTGCAGTTGCTTTTGCTTTTAGCATTAGGGTCTCTTTTATTTGATCAGTTTTAGCAGCATTAACTTTTACCAGCAAGCATCTACTCAGAATAGTTGGAAGAATCAGGTCTTCTTTTTCGGCCACTAATATGAATATAGTATTTGGTGGTGGTTCTTCAATCAGTTTTAATAATTTATTGCCTTCTTTTCCAAGATATTCAGGCATCCATAAAATTAGTATTTTATAGTTATTTTCAAAACTCTGAAGGCTCATCTGTCGGTTTATCTCATTACATTCTTCTGCAGATATATTTCCTTGTTTGTTTTCGGCATTTATATATTGAAGCCAATCGTATGCATTGCCATAAGGCATAGCCTGAATAAAGCCTCGCCAATCAGACACATAGTCCGTACTTTTTGGTTTATCTCCTGATTTTTTGGGTATTATTGGATATGTAAAATGGATATCGGGATGTATGAACTGCTTTGCTTTTATACAGGAGCTACACTCATTGCAGGGTTCTGAATAAAATTTGGGTTCTGCCGGTGGCAATGCATCACCAAAAAGTGAGGGTCCAAGATCTGCTTTAGGCTGCATACCTCTTTGCACTTTTTCACATGCAATATATTGAGTAAAGGCCAATGCCAATGGTAGTGCACCATTTCCTTCTCCTCCCAATAGAATGATGGCATGGCTCAGCCTGTTTTGCTGCACCATATCTTTCAGTCTCTGTTTTACTGATTCATTACAAAGTACATCTCCAAATAGCATGTGGCGAAAGTAGGGCTTCGGAAAATTGTTGTAATTATAAAAATTTTCAATCTAATTTAAAGTCATCAAGTAATGTTGATGAGGAGTACTTGTTTCAATGATATTTTATCGTTATTAAATGACCAAAATACATGAATTTAATTTTATCCCTTCGGGGAATTAATACTCTGCCAGCAATCTTTTAGCTGCTATAAATGAAAGTGTTATTAACAATAAAATATTAGCATTAAGTTGTATACATATAAAATTCATTTTGCCGAAAATACATTCGCCTACATTTGTTCCATGATTACAACATTCGATTTATCCAAAACAATTGCCATAGGCGCAGATCATGCCGGCTTTGAATACAAAACAGCGATAAGAGACTGGCTTACAAAAAAAGGTTATCACCTTACAGACCATGGTACTTATGCTGCCGATAGTGTTGATTTTCCTGATTATGCCCATCCGGTGGCCACCCAAGTAGAAAATGGGGATGCAGCTTTTGGCATATTAATCTGCGGTAGTGCAAACGGTGTTTGTATGACAGCTAATAAACACCAAGGTATAAGAGCGGCACTCTGTTGGCAAAATGATATAGCAAAACTCAGCAGACAGCACAACAATGCTAATATCATTTGTATTCCTGCAAGATTTGTAGCACTATCACTTGCTTATGATATGATTGATCTCTTTATGCATACCGCTTTTGAAGGAGGCCGTCATGAAAATAGAGTTACAAAAATTTGCTGCTCATAAATTCAAATCAATGAAAATAAAATTTATATTTTTTCTGTTGTTGCCTGCATGTGTACTTGCACAAAGGAACCCTGATAATTTTGCAAAAAAAATTACAGCAAAAGGTTTAAAAGAAAAGTTAACCATACTGGCTGGTGCAAATATGCAGGGAAGAGAAACTGCCACCGAAGGTCAGCGGAGCGCAGCATTATTTATTGAAGCACAGTTCAAAAAAATTGGGCTACAACCCTTGCCAGGCAATCAATACCAATTGCCATTTCCGGTGTATAAAGAAACAATAGAAAATGCGTCCTTATCCATCAACGGAAAAAGCTGTAATGCCAGTATTGATTTTAGCTTCAATCCTTCACGTATTCCCGCAGGTAGCTGGTCTGTAGAAAAAATAATTTATGCAGGCTATGGACTTATAGACAGCATAGACTATGATGGTTTACAACCTAAAGGGAAATGGGTATTACTTACCGAAGGAACGGCACAAACGCCAACAGACAATACATCCCGTACTCTGATTGATAAAGTAAATATTGCAAAAAACAAGCAGGCTGCTGGTGTTATTATTATACAAAAAGATTTTCCTAAACCTCCTATTTCTATGAGTGGTGGCATGACTAATCAGGCCTCAGACGCATTATCCGCTAATAATATTCCTATCCTTTACATTTCCGAATCCTTAGCAAAACAAATCATACAAACTGCCAATGCCGGCGATATTAATTTTACAAATATTGTACATGGAGTATATCCTGTAAAAATGCAACTTGATGTACTCAAAAGAACTGAAAAAATTAGCAGTACAAATGTTGCGGGACTATTACCCGGCACAGATAAAAAGGATGAATATGTTTTCATCACTGCCCATTATGATCACCTCGGTATGAGAGATTCTATTATTTATTATGGAGCAGATGATGATGGTAGTGGCACGGTTACCATTATGCAATTGGCAGAAGCCTTTTCTACAGCAGCAAAAAAAGGAAATGCCACAAGAAGAAGTATTGTTTTCATGGCAGTAAGTGGCGAAGAAAAAGGATTGTGGGGAAGTGAATATTATACCAGTCATCCCATCATGCCATTAGATAAAACAACAGTTGATTTGAATATTGATATGGTGGGCAGAATTGACCCTACACGTACTTATGGTGATAGTACAAATTATATTTACACCATAGGTGATGATAAATTGAGTAGCTTGCTTGCACCAATTACAGATAGTATCAATAACAAATATACAAAGATGGAAATAGATAGAAAATTCAACGATCCTAAAGACCCTAATCGTTTTTACTACCGAAGCGATCATTATAATTTTGCCAAAAATGGGGTGCCTGTGATTTTTTATTTTAATGGCACACATGCTGACTATCATAGACCCACAGATACAGTTGAAAAAATAAGGTTCGACATCATGCAGAAGAGAGCGTTATTGGTTTACTATACTGCATGGCATATTGCCAATATGAATGATATGCTACCAAGAGATAAACCGCTAAGTCAAGTTGGATGGCGATAGTTCAAAATATTTATTGGAGATAAAAAAGCAACCCTAAAAAGCAATGAGTTTAGTGGAATGAGTAAATTAAAAACAGCATTTTTTTGTGGTAATTGTGGTTATGAAAGTACCAAATGGGTAGGCAAATGCCCATCCTGCAATAAGTGGAATACTTTTGTGGAAGAGGTTGTAGAAAAGGCAGCAAAAAGCAATGGGAACAATTGGTCCGGATTTACCAATGAGAAAAAGACTGCAAGAACAAAAACCTTATCTGAAATTGAAAACTTAGAAAAGCAGCGCATCATTACTCCCGATGATGAACTCAATAGAGTGTTGGGTGGTGGCATTGTGAGTGGTAGTTTGGTTTTGCTGGTCGGTGAGCCGGGTATAGGAAAAAGCACTTTATTGCTGCAAGTGGCTTTATGGTTAAAAGAAATGATAATATTGTATATCAGTGGGGAAGAAAGTGAACAACAGGTTAAAATGAGGGCTATGCGTTTGCATGCTGCCAATGATAATTTTTATCTGCTAACTGAAACCTCCATAGATATTCTATTCAATGAAATCAAAAAACTAAAACCACAATTGGTTATTGTAGATTCTGTACAAACGCTACATACCGAATCATTAGATACTGCCGCTGGTAGTATCACGCAAATTAGAGAATGTACTGCGGCCTTTCAACGATTTGCTAAGGATACAGAAACGCCGGTTTTTCTCATAGGCCATATCACAAAGGATGGAACGATAGCGGGCCCCAAACTATTAGAACACATGGTGGATACCGTATTGCAATTTGAAGGAGAAAGACATTATGCTTATCGTATATTAAGGACACTAAAAAATAGGTTTGGCAGTGCAAGTGAATTGGGCATTTATGAAATGACCGGAGATGGTATGCAAGGAGTAGCAAACCCTTCGGAAATATTAATCCATCAAAAGGATGAGGTACTGAGTGGTGCAGCTATTTGTGCAGGTATGGAAGGCATGCGACCATTGTTGATTGAGGTGCAAGCCCTCGTTACACAAAGCGTATATGGCACACCCCAGCGCACCAGCAATGGATTGGACTTGCGCCGTTTACAACTACTGCTGGCTGTATTGGAAAAAAGAGGTGGCTTTCATTTTGGGGTAAAAGATGTTTTTGTAAATATAGCTGGAGGTCTTCGATTAGATGATCCTTCTGTAGATCTGGGTATTGTATGCGCACTGCTTAGCTCTTATGAAGATAAGCCGCTGCCACAGCACTATTGCTTTGCTGGTGAAGTAGGTCTTAATGGAGAAATAAGAGCAGTAAATAGAATTGAGCAACGCATAGCAGAAGCAGCGAAATTAGGTTTTGAAAAAATTTATATTTCACCATATAATAAATTCCGCAATAAGAAAGAGCAATCCATTCAAATTGTGGAAGTAAGTATGGTGGGAGATTTATATCAGGCTTTGTTTTAATGGATATGAAAATTGGATCAGTTATAACATCAGTTTTGCAAGATGCCTCAAGGTTATTACTGCCACATCTTTGTATGGGTTGTGGCTCCGATGCGCTGGAGAGAAGCAGTATTGTATGCGCAAAATGTTTGTTGAAACTTCCTTCTACGAATCACTTTGTACAACCAAAAAATGAAGTGTATGAAAAGTTTGCCGGCCGTATTCAAATAGAGCAAGCAGCGAGTATGTATTATTTTACCAAACAATCGCTTTTGCAACATCTCATGAAGCAGTTAAAATATCATAGACATGCACAAACGGGATTGATATTAGGTGCCATGCTGGGGCATCAATTATCCAATGCTCCACAATTTGATGATGTTTCTGTTATAATACCGTTACCGCTAAATGAACAAAAACTTCATCAACGGGGATATAATCAGGCGGCCCTCATAGCACAAGGTATTACAGAAGTGTGGCCAAAACCTTACAATGACACAGCCTTATCCAGAAGTATATTTACACAAACCCAAACCAAGAAAAATAGAATCAGTAGATTCGAGAATATGGAAGATGTATTTGTTGTAAATGATAGTGCAGCATTAAAAGGGCAGCATGTTTTATTGATAGATGATATTGTAACCACTGGTGCTACTCTGGAGGCATGCGGACTTCAGATGCTAACTGTTTCTGACATAAAAATTAGTTTTGCCACAGTGGCTTGTACTCATTAAATTTAACAGGCTTGTAAATAGGTAAAACAGTTTTCAGAAAAATTTTATTTAGTTTTGCTGTTGTGAATAAAATAGTTTCATTCTTACTATTAGTGATTTACTTCACCTTTTCTACGGGAATAGTGATCAGTAAGCATTTTTGTATGAATGAACAAGTATCTGTTTCACTCCAGCAAAAAGATATCCATCAGGCTTGTGCCAAATGTGGTATGGAATCTAAGCAAGGTTGCTGTCATGACGAGGTTTCAATCATAAAATTAATCGATAGCCACTCCGTAGCTCATTCAAATATTAATTTTAAAGCCCCTGAGTTTTTTTCTATAAGTTCTTGGGCTCAACCATCTGTTGAAAGATTTTTATCTATTCAATCAGTATATCACCAACATCCGCCGCCTCTGCTCCTGTCTAAAATAGATTCGCAGGCATTAATGTGTGTTTTTCGTATTTGATATTTTAATCCACTTCTATAAGTTCAACAGTTTAAACTGTTTTAAAATTCGCTTGGCGAATAATTCAATATACAAATCTTTATTGATGCAATTTTTCAATAGTGATTGCATCTCACACAAAAAAATATTAAAATGAAATCATTCATAATGCTGTGTACTGTTCTTAGTATATCAATGACTGTAGCAGCACAAACAAAATCAATAACAATAAAAGTTGCAGGAAATTGCGATATGTGTCAAAATAAAATTGAGCAGTCTGCTTTAGTAGCCGGTGCCATATCTGCTGCTTGGGATGCAGACCTGCAACAATTGTCCATCACGCTAGATGAAAAAGTAAATAGCGTTGATATAGAAAAGGCAATAGCAGCTGCTGGTTACGATACAGAACATATACAAGGTGACACCACAGCATATTCAAATCTGCCACATTGCTGTCAGTATGAACGCACCTATAATTATGCGGATATAAAAGTTGGATGTTGCACTACATCAGGCGATGCAACTACTTGTTGTAAAAAGGATGATCAACAAGCTACATGTTGTAAACATGAGGGCAATAATTCCACTTGCTACAAAGCAGATGATAAGGGTGACTGTTGTAAAGCAGATAAGGGTTGCTGCTCTGCCTCTACACTACATGGTGAAGCATGCTGCAATGAAGGCAAGTGAGCACACCATAAATAGTTCAAATTTTATCAAAGTCTCTGCAAGTTTCTAATCTTACTTTCATTATTTAGACATGCATTGACTTTATTCATTCATCGATATACTGCTCTACAATGGGCAGTATATTTCAACTATTTTTTGTGAAAAAAATCATAACTATATTTTGTTGTATAATGCTTGTGGTACAAACGCATGCGCAATTTTCTGATGCTAATTTAGTAGCTGGAGGCCTCACTTGCTCTATGTGTAGCAAAGCCATTTACAAAGCACTGATCAAAATTCCCTTTATTGATAATGTCATTACTGATATAAAAACTACATCTTACCATATCAATTTTAAAGATACCATCATCAATCCGGATCAACTACGGATAGCGGTAGAAGATGCAGGATTTACCGTACTTTCATTAGTCGTTTCAGCAGAAATAAAACAGGTAAAAATTGAAAAGGATACGCATATTCGACTGCAGGAAAAAACATTTCATTTTCTAAACGCAGAACCTGCCATCATCAATGGTACGGTTCAACTTCAAATTGTAGATAAAGATTTTGTATCAGAGAAGATGTATAAATCTTTTAAAACCGCAACAACTATGAACTGCTATGAAACAGGTAAAATGGCTTCGTGTTGTAATGCAGATCAATCGCAGATGGGAGAAAGAATATATCATGTTATTTTGCTAAAATAAAAGCTATCATTTGAGACTCTTTTTCATTTCTGTTATACTGTTTTGTCTTGCTATACCTGTACAAAGTCAGCAATTATATAAAGGCTTAACGCCTACAGCATGGGCGCTGCAAGATAGCTCCGGAAATATTATTTCATCAGATTCTCTAAAGGGCCATGTTACGATTATTGATTTTTGGGCAAGTTGGTGCAGACCTTGTAAAGATGCAATTGCCACTTTAAAATCTCTATATAAACGATTTTCTCCTTATGGTATTCAGTTTGTAAGTGTTTCAATTGATAAGGATAGCCACGCATGGCACAATGCATTGATAACAGAAAAAATGAATTGGTTGCAACTTAACGATCCTACAGAGAAAATTGCCAAATCTTGGGGGGTTTATGGTGTGCCATTTCTTTTTCTTATGGATAAAAAAGGTGTGTTGTTATCCGTTGATCCATCTTATGAAAACCTCATCATGAGTTTGGATGCTTTAATTGAAAAAGATATGCAGAGGTAGCTGATTATTTTTTAACTTTCAATACACATTATAATGGACGACATGTATCAAATATATATAAGTATTTTCCATAAAAGTTTTAGGCAGCCTAGATGTATTGTGATAGCCTGTTTCTGCATTTACTTCACTGTGGCATCTGTACATGCTCAAGAACTTTTTGCGTTTACTGAACCGGCCAGCAATATGCCAGCAAAATCAGGCGCTATACGTATTACCAATACTTTTATGGATGAACTATCATCAGAAAAAACAAATACACATATCATTCCTGAATTGATGTATGGCTTTAATAAAAACTTCATGATACATGCAAGTGCTTTCATCAGCAATAGGAATAACGGGTTTATAACTGAGGGCGGAGCATTGTATGCTCGATATCGGTTTTTAAGTAATGATGATTTACACCGTCATTTCAGGATGGCCTTATATGGAAAATATGCTTTTAATAATAGTGATATTCATCAGGATGAAATTGAAATCAGTGGTCATAACTCTGGATTTGAATCAGGAATCATTGCTACACAACTTCTGCACAAAACTGCATTATCTGCAACTGTAAGTTTTGAAAAAGCAATAGATAACAATAGCAATAAATTTCCAGATGCACAGGCAGCTTCGGCCATAAACTATAGCCTAAGTTGTGGCAAACTCATGCTTCCAAAAGACTATAGCTCTTTCAAGCAAACAAATATGAATGCGATGATTGAGTTGCTTGGTCAAACACTACCCCAAAATGGAAAATCCTATTTCGATATTGCGCCAGCTATTCAATTCATTTTTAATAGTCAAGCAAGGATAGATGCAGGATATCGCTTCCAGTTATTGAGTAGCATGAACCGAACAGCCCCGCAAGGATTTTTACTAAGGTTCGAATATTTGCTGTTTAATCCTTTCGAAAATAGAAATTAAAAATGTGTATAGAATAGCTCAAGAAATTTGTTGGTGAGATTTGTAGTAGTGGAATTATTTTTAAAGGGTACACCTCGAAAACCGTGTTCCCATAAATTCAACTATGATTGAAATTACTTAATTCCGAAATTGTCCTTTGGGGATTTCTAATGTAAAAATCTATATACATATTGCCAACAATGACATTTACTTTTTGTTTCTTTACCACATGCCCCTCATAGAGTTTACGGATAAAGGTTTGTATTGCCCGCAGGGCAAATTTTATATTGACCCTTGGAGGCCTGTAGATAAAGCCATCATTACACATGCACACAGTGATCATGCAAAGGCGGGTAGTGCTCATTATTTTTGTCATACCCTTACTAAGCCTTTACTATTGAGTAGGCTTGGTCCACATACCATTCAGGACAGTGCTTGGGGTGTGCCGCACCATATAAATGGAGTGCAAGTTTCCTTGCACCCATCAGGTCATATCATTGGTGCTGCGCAGATTAGAGTTGAATACAAAGGTGAAATATGGGTATGTAGTGGCGATTATAAAACTGAGAATGATGGTATAAGTGGTGCCTTTGAGCCCATCAACTGTCATACTTTTATTACAGAATCTACGTTTGGGTTGCCCATTTATAACTGGCTACCACAGCATAGTATTTATGAATCAATGCGCCAGTGGGTTTTAAAAAATATTGCGCAGCAAAAAAACGCCATCTTACTGGCTTATAGTTTGGGAAAGGCACAAAGAGTTTTGGAGGCATTAGCCCCTTTAGACATTCCAATTTGGGTACATGGTGCCATTTGGAATATGCATGAATCACTTAGCAACGCTGGTGTTGCATTGCCATTGGTACAGCGCATTACTCCGGAGCATACAAAATCAAATTTCAAAAATGCAATCATCCTCGCACCACCGGGTGCAGATGGCAGTTCTTGGATAAAAAAATTTACACCTTACCAGCTTGCCGTTTGTAGTGGCTGGATGCAGGTACGAGCCAATCAGCGGCGCAACAATGCTGATATTGGATTTGCACTTAGCGATCATGCCGATTGGAATGGTTTACTTCAGGCTATAAAAGCAACTTCGGCAGAAAAAATATTTGTAACACATGGATTTCAGGCAGTGTTTAGTAAATATTTAAAAGACCAAGGTTTAGAAGCCGAGGAAGTAGTAACTGCTTATGGTCAGGAGGAAGAAGCAAGTAAAACCATTTCTGAATGAAAGCATTTGCTACTTTAATAGAGCAACTCTCTACCACTACAAAAACGGCTGAAAAAGTAGAGGCATTGTATCAATATTTTAAAGTAGCAAATGATAGAGATAAAGTATGGGCCATAGCATTATTTACCGGTAGAAGACCACGGCGTACCATATCATCAACTTTGCTCAAAACTTGGTGTGCAGACTATTGTAATCTGCCATTGTGGTTGCTGGAGGAATGTCGTCACACAGTGGGTGATTTATCAGAAACAATTGCATTACTAATTCCAGTACAATCAGACATTATTTATACTTCATCACCGCTACATGTTTATATTGAAAAGCTGATCAGTCTTTCCTCTGCAAATGAGGCAGAAAAAAAAGCCTATATGCTCCAATGCTGGCAGCAGTTGAATAGTAGCACAGAGCGTTTTGTGTTCAATAAATTAATGTCTGGTGCATTTCGCATTGGCGTATCGCAGCAGCTATTGATACAGGCTTTATCAAAATTTGCACAGATGGAGGCTTCATTTATAGCTCATTGTATCACAGGAAAATGGGACCCATCATTAATCAGTTTTCATGAATTAATTAATGTGTCTGCGCCTTCGGCAGATGTATCTAAGCCATACCCTTTTTGCTTGGCCTATCCAATTGAAAGTGGTCTAGATAAATTAGGAGATAGTGCAAACTGGCTAGCAGAATGGAAATGGGATGGCATAAGAGGACAGCTAATAAAAAGAAAAGATACCGCATTTCTATGGAGTAGAGGAGAGGAATTAATTACTGAAAAATTTCCTGAATTGAATCAACTCTTTACTTATTTACCAAATGGTATTGTATTGGATGGAGAAATCGTTGCTGCCATACATGATAAGCCTTTGCCCTTTTCTTTATTGCAAACAAGGATTGGGCGCAAGCATATTTCAAAAAAAATTTTATCAGATGCTCCAGTTCGCTTTTTTGCTTATGACATATTGGAATACAGGGGAGAAGATATTAGACAATACTCATTAGAGAATAGAAGAAAAATATTAGAATCTCTTGTAACATCTTTAAATGTTCATACCCTTTTTATCTCTCCAAGTATATCTTTTACCCATTGGCAGGAATTAAAACAAATACACCTACAAAGTAGAGCAAATTCAGCAGAAGGCTTTATGTTGAAGAAAAAAAAATCACCCTATTACATGGGTAGAAAAAAAGGTGATTGGTGGAAGTGGAAAGTGGACCCTTATACTATTGATGCTGTTTTAATATATGCACAAAAAGGGAGTGGCAGAAGGGGGAATCTATATACAGACTTCACTTTTGCTGTTAAAGATGGAGATAAATTAGTGCCTTTTGCAAAAGCCTACAGTGGACTTACCAATGCAGAAATAGCCCAAGTGGATGCTTTCGTAAAAAGGAATGCGGTGGAGAAATTTGGTCCTGTAAGAACAGTAAAGCCCGAATTGGTTTTTGAATTGGCATTTGAAGGTATCCATTTAAGCAGCAGACATAAGTGCGGCATAGCTGTAAGATTTCCACGAATATATCGCTGGCGCAAAGACAAAAAACCGGAAGAGATTAATACATTAGCAGATCTAAAAGCATTGTTGTAGGTATAAACAACATTTTCTTTATTTTCTCACTACTCCAAATTTAGTTCATACTTACCTTGAAAAGCATTTTTTTTGCAACCGAAATTTTTCAAATGCCACAATCTTTTCGTTCTGCAACATTAGTACTCAGTGATGGTTCCGTTTTTCATGGTAAAGCTTTTGGAGCAATAGGCACTGCCTCCGGAGAAATCTGCTTCAATACGGGTATGACCGGCTACCAGGAAGTATTTACTGATCCAAGTTATTTTGGTCAGGTGCTCATTATGAATAATGTGCATATAGGCAATTATGGGGTTAAACCGCAGGATATAGAAAGTGGCTCTGTAAAAATAAGGGCACTTATTGGTCGAAATTTAGAAGAGAAATATAGCCGCTATCAGGCAACCGATTCTTTAGATCATTACTTAATTGAAAATGGCATTGTGGCTATTGAACATGTAGATACAAGAGCGTTGGTGGCACATATTCGCACCAAAGGTGCAATGAACTGTATAGTATCATCTGCTATTAATGATGTAGATGAATTAAAGAAAATCTTATCGGATACGCCATCTATGGATGGTCTTGAATTGGCCAGCTTGGTAAGCACTGCTACAGCTTATGAAATGGGAAACAAAGATGCCAATATTAGAGTAGCAGTTATGGATTATGGTATTAAGCAGCATATACTTGAATGCATGACAAATTTGGGTATTGCTGTAAAAGTATTTCCTGCAAAAACTCCTTTTGAAACAGTAAAAGCTTATGCGCCAGATGGATATTTTATTTCTAATGGACCTGGGGACCCTGCTTCCATGCATTACGCCATAGAAACCGTAAAAGAAATATTGAAAGAGCAAAAGCCAGTTTTTGGAATATGTCTGGGTCATCAATTATTGGCATTGGCCAATGGTATTCCAACATTCAAAATGCATCATGGGCATAGAGGACTTAATCATCCTGTAAAGAATGTGATAACCGGCTTATGCGAAATAACCACGCAAAATCATGGCTTTGGTGTAGAACCGGAAGCTGTAAAAGCACATCCCGATATTGAAATAACCCATATCAACTTAAACGATCAAAGTATTGAAGGTATTCGTCTAAAAAATAAACCTGCTTTTAGTGTACAATATCATCCGGAAAGTACACCCGGGCCACATGATAGCAGGTATTTGTTTACCGATTTTCTACACCTGATGCAAGCTCAAAAAAATTAAAATATGATACCGGCATATAGCCATACTGCGAAAGAGCGTTTTATGCGCTATGTGCAAGTAGATACGCAGAGTGATCCTGCTGCAAACACACATCCTACCACAGAAAAACAAAAAAATCTTTCTATTATACTTGCCAAAGAGTTAGCAGAAATGGGTGCCACTGATGCACATACGGATGAATGGGGATATGTGTATGCAACCATTCCTTCAACTACTTCAAAAAAAGTTCCGGTTATTTGTTTTTGCAGCCATATAGATACTGCACCTGATTGTAGTGGTACAAATGTAAAACCAATACTCCATAGCAATTATGATGGCTTGCCTATTACACTACCAGATGACATTAATCAGATTATTACTCCTGAAAAATATCCGTATCTACTACAACATGTAGGCAAGGATATCATTACAGCAAGTGGTACTACGCTGCTCGGTGCGGATGATAAAGCAGGTGTAGCCATCATCATGGACTTGGCGAATTATCTTTTACATCATCCTGAAATTGTTCATGGCACAATACGCATACTTTTTACCCCGGATGAAGAAGTAGGTGAAGGCACTGCAAAATTAGATATGCAAAAATTGGGTGCTGACTATGGCTATACTTTAGACAGTGGAGAGCTGGGTTGTTTTGAAGACGAAACATTTAGCGCAGACGGTGCCAGAATAACCGTAAAAGGAGTAATTGCTCACCCTGGTGATGCAAAAGGAAAAATGGTAAATGCACTCAAAATAATCAGTGAAATAATTGGCGCATTGCCAACTGAAACCCTTAGCCCCGAAAGCACATCCGGAAGACAAGGATTTGTACATCCCGTAAAAATTGAAGGCATAGCAGAAAAGGCACATGCAGACTTTCTCGTAAGAGATTTCGATACTAATAATTTAGTGAAACACGAAGCGGTTTTAGATGAGGTGTCAAAGTCTGTTCTTGATAAATATCCTATGGCATCCTATCAATTGGAGGTATGGGAGCAGTATAGAAATATGAAGGAGGTACTAGTTAAATATCCATTCGTGGCAGAGTATGCTGCAGAAGCTTATAATAATTGCGGAATAGAACTTGTGAATGAACCCATCAGGGGTGGTACAGATGGCAGCAGACTCAGTTTTATGGGATTGCCCTGTGCCAATATTTTTACTGGTATGCAAGCCATACATAGCTTACATGAATGGGTAGGTGTAGTTGACATGAATAAATCTGTACAAGTTTTGGCCGAGTTAGTACAAGTATGGCAGCGGAACAGTTAAAGCCATCAATGTATTAGTGCAAAATAATTTAAGTTGAAAACCGTTAAATATTTCCAAATAAAATTTTTTAAAAATCCGCCTGCATCATGAAAAGCGCATTTAGTATAGTTTTATTTTTTATTTTGGGTACTGCTGCTGCGCAAAATGTATCCTTGGCAATCATGCCCGGACTATCCAATTATGCAGGCGATTTACAAAAGGCATCATACACATTCAATGCCTCAAATTTTTGTGGTGGTGTGGCATTCCTTTACAATGAAGGACATTTTAATCTAAGAGCCGGACTTTTTTTGGGAGCAGTGGAAGCCTCAGACTCTGCCACAAGCAGCTTTCCAAAGCGAAACTTAAGCTTTCAAACTAATATTCTCGAAGGAAGTTTAATGCTTCAATATGATATCCTCAATCTAAATAATGAAAATAAATTCACGCCATACATAATGGCTGGCATTGGTGTATTTGCTTTTAACCCTTACACCATGGACACATTTGGCGCTAAATGGTATCTTCAACCTTTAGGTACAGAAGGGCAAGGTTTAGCAAATTTTCCAGGTAGAAAACCCTATAAGCTTTCTCAGATTTGTATTCCCGCAGGTATTGGAATAAAATATAAAATCAGTGAATCTTTTACAGCAGGTATTGAATTTTCATCACGACTAATTTATTCTGACTATTTAGATGATGTAAGTACAAAATATCCAAATTTGAATCTGCTCGAGCAGGAGCGTGGGCCAAAAGCAAGAGAATTATCCTTTAGAGGAGTTGAAATCGATCCTAATGCAACTATCACAACAAGAAGCGCAAGGGGCAACCCCAACAATAGAGATAACTATTATAGCTCAAGCCTAATCATTACTTATAGATTATTCCCTTCAAAAAATAATAGCAATTTTAATACAGGTGCAGATGGCAAAAGGTCAAAAAAATCTGGATTTATGAATTGTCCGAAAAAAGTTTCTTAAACCCAACTTGTAATGATTTTACCGATTTGGTATTTCCTTTGCTATGGGTATTTTTTTAAGGACTTTACAAAAGCTCTTTATTTCATCCATGAAACAGATTATGTTTGAATGTGCTTCGTCGTACCTCCTCGCAATGATGGGTTCGGAATGACCATTGTCTGAACCGTTGATTCGGTTGATTGCGTTAATTTCTCTGATTTGTTTTAATTATCCATTATCAATTATCCATTAACTACTCACTCCTTCACCACTTTCTCCACCTTTCTCCTGCCATCACTTAAAACAAACTCCAC
>ERZ650309.329-NODE-329-length-23869-cov-5.069665_pt1 | contig 23869 bp, 18 predicted proteins | sample MGYA00376245_ERZ650309 | MGnify/ENA primary metagenome ERZ650309 (study PRJEB26733, sample SAMN07839294) | wastewater metagenome | biome: urban; feature: wastewater treatment plant; material: waste water | place: USA: North Carolina | collected 2016-04-26 ...
CCTCCAACTTCTCTTCAGTCATAAAGGCCGTCTGGATAACGATCAAACTGGGTGCTCAGTTTTCGGCCAACCGCAAAGATGTTATCGCCGCGAAGTTCGCGCGGAACAGTCGCTCCGGCTGAATGCTCCAGCCATTGCAAAAACGCTTCGTCGGTTTGCGCCCACAGGTCTTTGGTGAACAGTTTGACGGTTTTGAATCCGGCAGCATTTAGCGCCAGTTTGATGTCGTTCGGAGTGTATTCGCGGCTGTGCCGGTCGCCGGGGCTTTTCGGATTGTATTCGCCATACACATACGGACTGTTTCCCGCCAGAGCTTTGCCTAAGCTAAACGCGCTGGCGATGTTCGGCGTGGTGACAATCAACAAGCCGCCCCATTTCAGCACGCGGTTTAATTCAATCAGCATGTGCATCGGGTCAGCCGTCAGATGTTCAATCAGTTCGCAGCACAAAGCCACATCGAAATGTTCATCGGGAAACGGAAAGCGGTCGCGTTCGACATCCACATTGAGCATGTCGAAGCTCAAGCGTTCGCCGGTCGCAGCATTCTTGACGGTTTGCAACTGGCTGCGCGTGTCGCCTTTCCACCAGTTGGTCAGCACGATTTCGCCGTATCGGCCGTGCCGTTTGATCAGCGGAGTCATTTGCAGATAACTGCTCAACTCCAGCAAGCGCTGGCTTTCGTTGCCAACCGGAACCAGTTCGACGGTTTCGACGATTCGCCGTCCGTGCTTTTGCAGGTATGAGCTGGCGTTCGGGTCTTCGGCAAAAAAGCCTTTGACGTAGTCCAGCGATTCTTCGGGATTGAGCTTGATCGTTTCCGGCGGTTTGAATTCCAGCGCATGCGTTCGCAGTTCCGCCTTTAAGCGGCTGCTTTGCCGGACAATCTTTTCAGCGAAGTTCAGATAGCGCGCGGCGCAGCGGCTGATTTCGTTTTCGCTGCGAATCCATTCGGAGGCACGGCGGCTGAGTTGTTCGCGCAGTGTGGGACGATAAATCAACGCTCGAAGTTTTGCGTACAACTCTTTCTCTTCGTCCACGCCGCCTGTCACTTTCAGGCAAATATCATCCGGCAGTTCCCCGAACTGTCCAAAGTCCGTGACGATCACAGGCTTTCCTGCGCCCAGCGAACGAATCAATGTCCCTGAAGTTTCCCCTGCCGTCGGAAATCGCAAATTGACGATGGCATCGGCGGCTTTCAGGTATCGAAAGAAATCCTTTTCCGTCGTATACCCCGTGATGCGAACACGGTCGCCAAGCCCCATTTCTTCGATCAATGGAGCAACGCTCCATTTCCAATGATCTTCGCCAACGATCAGGTACATCGCGTTCGGCGCTACGGCCAGCAAACGCTTGAACGCGGCCAGCACAGCCGGAATTCGTTTGGCTTGCGTGACAAACCCATGCGAAGCGACGACCCAGGCGTTTTCAGGAATTCCCAAGCTGCGACGGCATTCGGCGGCGTCGAGTTTGTCCAGTTCGTAAGTTTGCGGCGCAAGATGGTGCGGAATGATTTCAACCGGCGTGCTGGCGCTTAGCCCTTCCAACTGTGAAGCGGCGTAAGCGTTGTGCGTGATGATGCCTAAGCTTCCGGCGACCAAACGGCGATTGAGCGGCATCAGAAACTGCTGGTATTCACTGCCAACGCCAAGCTCTCGCATTTCGGCCACGCGAGCGCCCAGACGACCGTAAGCGTAAAAGAGTTCGTCCCAATATCCATCTTCGTTTTTGCGGCCAAGCGTTCGCCAGGCGATCAAATGGTGCAAACAATGTTCGTGCAACACCAGCAAACCGGGGGTTTGCAGCGCGCGTTCGTACACAAATTCGTGATAAGGATTGTTGCCTTGGTGATAAATGCAGAGGTCGAACGGCGTCTGGCTATTGATTTCGTCAAAGTGCGTTGCGCTTTGAACGGCGTAATCTTCCCGATTCTGGTTCAACCGCAACTCTTCGGCTTGTTCGACAAAAACGGTGACGTTTGCGCCTGTTGCCAGATAAGGCAACAGTTCGGCGCTGTAATCGGCAATGCCGGATTTGCTCGGCGGCAATGGGCTGAAATAGGCAAGACGCATACGATTGCGAACTTCAGATTGCGGATTGCGGATTCGCCAATTTCGACTGGCTTCGCAATCTCAGAAACAATCCAACAATGGCCCCAATGAAAAAGACGACAGCAATAAACTGGGAAGTGGAAAGCCCGAACACTTCGCCGCGCGGATCGTCGCGCCAGAATTCGACGGTAAACCGAGCGATGGAATACAGCGCCGCATACGCCAGCACGATCTGGCCGTGAAACTTGCGATGGCGGAACATCAGCAACAGCAGAACAAAAATCAGCAACAAGGCTCCAGCTTCGTAAAGCTGTGTCGGATGCAATTTCAGCGGCGCTGTTAAGCTGCCAAGTTTCTCTGCCCACACGCTGCGCTGAATCGGATCGCCAATCTGTTCGACAGTGGTTGGCACGCCCGTCGCTTCGTAACCTTTTTCGGTGAAATGAACTCCGCACCACGCCGTCGTCGGTTTGCCCCAGCAACATCCGGCGCTGAAACATCCCAGACGGCCAATGAAATGGCCGATGGCAATGCCCGGCGCAAACGCGTCAGCAGTTCGCCACCAGGGCATTTTGTATTTGCGCATCACAATCACGGACGCGAGCACTGCGCCAATGAATCCGCCGTAAAACACTCCGTTTGACCGCAGAAAATCCAGGCTGAAAATTGCGCCGATGTTGCCGCTGTACCGTTCGTTCCATTCAGTGATGATCAACAGCAGTTTCGATCCAACCAGCGATGCCACCAGCACCCACAATCCAAGATCGTAAACTTTCTGTTTGTCCAACCCGTCACTGGCCGCCAGGCGCGACATCACCCACAAACCGATGATGAACGAAAGCGCAACCAGCAATCCGTAGGTGTAAATCGTAAAGTTGAAGTAAGGGATTTTGAAAAGTTCTGGGAACATAAAAGTAAGCGATCTGGAATTCAGCTTTCGGGCTGAGTGGTTTCTTCGGCAACCGCTCTTTGGTCGCCGGATTCGATTTTCGTTTCGCGTTCTTCAAACAGCATTTCCAACGCCAGCAACACAGCGCCGATGCAAATCGCACTGTCCGCCAGATTGAAAATCGGCCAGGAGTATTTGTCTTGCCAATGAAAGCCCAAAAAATCCACGACTTCGCCGAGCCGCACGCGATCAATCAAATTGCCCGTGATGCCCGCCAGCAACAGCGCCAGCGAAGCGCTCAATCGAAACTTGCCGGGGGGAGTCCTGAGCAGGTAAATCGAAACGAAAGTCGCCGCCGCAATCGAAATCGCAGCAAAAATCCAACGCGCATCGAATTCGCCATCGGCAAACATGCTGAACGCGACTCCGCGGTTGGTGGCATAGACCAGCCGGAAGTACCCTTCAATGACTTCAATCAAAACAACAGGCTTGAGCTTTGCCACAGCCCAAGCCTTCGTCAGTTGATCGGCGGCTAATACCACAGCCGCAATAATGAAGTAAGGCAGTTTGCGTTTCATTTACAGCATCTCTTCCAGGTTGGTCGCGCAACGGCGGCAAGCGCCAGGATAACGATCATCAGAACTCACATCGTTGGTGTAATGCCAACAACGCTCGCACTTTTCTCCGTCGGCACGCACCACTTCAACTTTTAGTTCAGCGCCGTCTTTCAGTTCAACGCCGGACACAATGAAAAAGAACCGCAGGTCTTCGCCAAACGATTCCAGAAACGTTCGCGTATCGGCGTCGGCGGAAATCGTGATCTTGGCTTCCAGCGCAGAGCCGATCTGTTTAGCGTTGCGCGCATCTTCCAGCGACTTGGTCACTGTATTGCGAATCTCAAACAGCCGCGCGTATCGAGCCAGCAATTCGTCATTGCTAAGCGATTCGTCATACGCCGGAAACACTGTCAGATGCACAGAGTCGGCTTCAGCTTTTGCGCCGGGAATGTTTTCCCAGATTTCGTCTGCCGTGAAGACCAGAATCGGAGCCGCCAGGCGCGCAAAGCGATGAACAATTTCATACAACGCAGTTTGCGCCGAACGACGCGCCAGGGATTTCGGCGCGTAGGTGTACAACCGATCTTTCAAAATGTCGAAATACAGCGCCGACAGTTCAATTGTCGCAAAGCCGTAAAGCGTTCGATACACTTCCGTAAAATCGTAACGTCCGTAAGCTTCCAGAACTTTTTTGGTGACGTCATTCATCGCCGTCAACGCCCAGCGATCCACCTCAAACATTTCACTGACCGAAACGCGATCCGTCGCTGGATCAAACCCATCCAGATTGCCCAGACAGTACCGCGCGGTGTTTCGCAGTTTTCGATACGCATCCGAAATGCGTTTCAAAATTTCGTCCGAAACGCGCATGTCTTCGTGGTAATTCAGCGCCGAAGACCACAGCCGCAAAATTTCAGCGCCGCTGGTTTTCAGCACCGTTCCCAGTTCGACGCCGGTGCCTTTCGATTTCGACATTTTGTCGCCGCTGACATCCACCACCCAGCCGTACGTGATGACTTCGCGATATGGCGGTTGTCCATTCACTTCCAAGCCGACGACCAACGACGAATTGAACCAGCCGCGAAACTGATCGCCGCCTTCCAGATAGACGTTTGCCGGATACGGCAACCCATATTCTTTCAGCACGGCAATCGAACTTGCGCCCGAATCGAACCAGACGTCCAGAATGTCCATCTCTTTCCGCAAATTGGACGAACCGCATTTGCACGTCGCGCCCGCCGGGAGCAGGTCTTTCGCGTCGCGCTCGTACCAGGCGTCGGCGGATTCTTTCTCGAAAATGTCTGCAATGTGGTTGATGACTGCCGGGTCGCACAGCGTGTCGCCGCAATCGTCACAGTAAAACACGGTGATCGGGACGCCCCAGGTGCGCTGGCGAGAAATGCACCAGTCCGGGCGGTCTTTGAACATGCTCTTCATGCGGTCGCGTCCCCAAGCCGGATGCCACTCGACTTCGTCGCAGGCAGCAATTGCACGTTCGTTTAGCTTCGTCGCCGTCATCGAAATGAACCATTGCGGCGTTGCGCGGAACACCACCGGATTGTGACAGCGCCAGCAATGCGGGTATTGATGCTGGAAAGATTCAACTTTCAGCAGCGCGCCGATTTCCTGCAAATGCTTGATCACAGCCTTGTTGCCGTCGCGCTCGGCGTCGGCTTTCGTGATCGGAACGACTCGAAGTCCCGCAAAATGCTCCACGTCTTTCATAAAAAAGCCGCGTCCATCCACAGGGTTATACGCGTCAATGCCGTAGGCTTTGCTGATAACGTAATCTTCGTAACCGTGTCCCGGCGCAGTGTGAACCGCTCCTGTACCCGCATCGAGCGTGACGTGATCGCCGAGCATCAACAGACTGTTCCGTTCGATGAACGGATGCCGCGCGTTCAACCGGTCGAACGTTGCTCCGTTGTACGTGCCAATGACTTCATAAGAGCCATCCCCGGAACTGGCCCAACCCACTTTCGCCGCAACTTGTTCCAGCAAGCCTGAAGCAACGATGAAGACTTCACCGCCAACAGAAACCGCGCTGTATTCAAATTCAGGATTCAGACTGATTCCCAAATTGGCGGGTAGCGTCCAGGGTGTGGTCGTCCAGATGACGATGCTGACCTGTTTGCCAGCCAGCGCCGGATCCACTTTCGCCGCGTCGGGAAACGGAAATTTGACGTAAATCGAATGGCTGGTGTGGTCGTTGTATTCGATTTCAGCTTCGGCCAGCGAAGTCACACAACTGATGCACCAATGCACCGGACGCAGTCCTTTGTACACGGAGCCTTTTTCGACGAATTTGCTGAAGCTGCGAACGATGTCAGCCTGATACTTGAAATTCATCGTCTGATAGGGATTGTCCCATTCGCCGAAAATGCCTGCGCGTTTGAAATCTTCGCGCTGAATGCCAATGAACTTTTCCGCGTGCTTTCGCGCAGCACGGCGGATTTCGACCGGCGGCATATCATGCTTTTTCGAACCGAGCGCTTCTTCGACCTTGATCTCAATCGGCAATCCGTGGCAATCCCAGCCCGGCACATAAGGTGCCCAATATCCCATCATCGAACGCGACTTGACGCAGAAATCCTTCAAGGTTTTGTTCAGAATGTGGCCGATGTGAAGCCGTCCATTGGCATACGGCGGGCCGTCATGCAGCACGTAAACCGGCTTGCCCGCGCGAACTTCGCGCAACTTGGCGTAAATGTTCATCGCGTCCCATTTCTGCAATCGAATGGGTTCGTTCTGCGGCAAATTGCCTTTTTGCGGAAAGTCAGTGTTGGGCAGATTGACAGTGGCTTTCAGATCCACTTTGGGCAGGTCAAGTTTCGCTTCGGTACTCATATTCTCCAGTTATTCCAATCGCTTGATTTATGTATGTAGCTTTAATTCGGGCAAGAAAGAAGCGCGATGATAGCTCAAAAGGTCAGTCATAAAAAAGCGCTCGGCCTCCGTTACCTTTGTCGGAGCCGAGCGCTTTCATTGCCGCTCTGATTTTTGGGCCGCTCCGGATGGAGCATCAAATAAACATTTCTTCGTCTTGATAAGCCTGATTGACGGGTAGCCGATTGCCTGCAAGGAAAACTTCCATCGCACGACGCAGGCCCACCATTACATAGGAAAACTCGCGCGCCGGTTCCAGCACGCTGTGTTGAACCATGGCAGTTGTGCGTTGGAATTGATCCGTCGCAACAGCCAGCGTGTCTTGGACTTTTTCGACCTTGTCCTGGGCGCGTTCGACTTCGCGTCTGGCCATGGCCGTCGTGTCGCCAAGCAGGTTGCGGATTTCAGCGGCTTCATCTCTGGCCATTTCAGCGATGGCGTTGATTTGCTCGGCTCCTTGAGCAAAGTAACCGGCGGCATCTTTCAATTCACTCATCAGACTGTGAGCGAGTTTCAACACAGGCTCAGTATTGTTCATCAACAATTCGGCGCGTGATTGCAAAGTGCTCGCGCGTTCAGCCAGCGTGACCAACTTGCGAGCCAGCAGGTATAGGCCAATGAAAACGCCAATCTGGACGATTAATAAGATTCCGACTCCAATTGCTATGAGTGTGATTTGCCAGTTCTCCACTGCGCGCTCCGTAAAATGCCGTGAGTTGGTGATTGATGGTCGGTGAGTGATGTCTGGCGGCTGGAAACTGCCTTCAACCGCCAGACAGTAACAACTTTAGCTTTCTTCAACCGCGGCGCTGCTGCGCCCTTGGTCAGCCTGCTTGGCTTCGCGGTAACCTTGTTTGCCGGCTTCGATTGCGGCCGTGAATTGAGCTTTCTGAGTGTTGACAAGTTCTTTGCCGCGCTGGGTGAGGTCGGTGACAGCCTCACGTCCGCGACTGGTCAGGTCAGTGACAGCCTCACGTCCGCGACTGGTCAGATCAGAAGCGCGCTCGACACCAGTTTGATAGTACTCTTGAGCGCGGTCGCCAAAATCGCGTCCGGTGTCACGAGCATAATCCAACCCTTTGCGCGTCACATCAGCAATATCCGAACGAAGCTCGCTGCCTGCTTTCGGCGCAAAAAGCATTGCAGTGACTGCGCCAATTCCAGCTCCGATCAAAAAGTAAACCAGCTTGTCCCCGCTGTTGCTATTATTGTCTGCCATAATCTCATCCTCCTTAATCTGATAACCGACATAGATAATTGTCGTTCTTTGACAGAACGAATTGTTGCCAAGAAAGCTCGACTTCTACTCGCGTTCGCACATCAAAACCCCGAACGCTAGCCAAAGCTTGCGAGAAGAAATTACCCGGTAAACACGTGATTTTGTTGATAATTAAACCGCTCATGCAACCGAGCGGCACTATAGCATTCGACTTTATCAACATCAAGGAAGCGATAATTGACACTGCTCTCTGTGCGCCGCTACAATGCCTCGTATCAACAACAAGGAGATTTATTATGTTTGGACTTGGTTATCCTGAGATGATCGTAATTCTGGTCATCATCCTGGTTCTTTTCGGAGGCAGCCGCCTGCCGTCGCTTGCCAAAGGCTTGGGTGAAAGCATTCGTACCTTCAAACAAGGCATTGCTTCTGGCGATGCTGAAGAAGAGAAAAAAGAAGACACAAAGAAAGTCTAGTTTCTTTGCTCTTTCCCTTAACCTTTTTCCTCCGGCAACTCTTAAAGTTGCCGCGTCCCCGTTTCCTGATACCGGCGGTCACGCTCGGCACAAACTTAGCGCGTTATAAAAGCTTGCGCTGCTACCGCGATGTCTCGTAAACGCCACAATCACAGCCAGCGTCCGCGCCAGCAGGTTGGCTCGGAACGATCTTATTACGCATACCAGCTTGATGTTCCGGCTCAATCCACGTCGCGCGCGGAGTTAGTTCGTTTGTTGCGCGGCGGCGAAGACACCTTCCTGGAACTCAAAGTTCGCTACAGCAACGCCGAAAAAATCACGGCGGAAATCATCGCGCTCGCCAACACCGCTGGCGGAGCGGTGATTTTCGGCGTCAACGACCAACTGCGAATTGAAGGCGTTGAAAATCCCGAAGAAGTCGAAGAAGAGTTGCGCGACATTTGCGCGAACCAGATTCAACCTCCCGTTTTCCCTTACATCAACAAAGTTGCATTCGACAGCGGACGTCGCATTGTCATTTTGGAAATTGACGCCGCCGACCGACCTCACCGTACGCTGGATGACCACTTTTACCTGAGAGAAGGCGCCATCAAACGCGAAGCTTCGCGCGAAGAACTTTCCAGGCTGTACCACGAAACGCACCGAGTCGGTTTTGAACAGGTTCCGGTTTTTCAGGGAGACATCCATACAGACATTGATGAATCTTTGCTGTGGAGTTACGTGCGCAGCGTGAATCCGGGGTATTGGGGCGAATCCGCCAAAGGTTATCCCAACGATGTGGTAATGCGCGACATGGGGTTGACGATCAAGGTCAAAGACAATTGGCTGCCAACGGTCGGCGGTTTGATGCTGTTTGGATTAAACGAACGAATCGCGGAATTGATGCCGCGCGCCGATGTGCTGTTGACTCGTTTCAGCGGAGCGAACCAGAAAACCAACAATCTGCCTGTGATCGAATCCGTTCGGCTCCAGGGCAACATGTTGCGATTAGCCGATGGTTCGCTGACATTCATCAAACGGTATGTGGATTTGTGGGAAGCCCGGCCTTCGCGCAAGACACGAGAAACCAACTCAGCTCAAACTGTTGAAGAGATTTTTGCCGACTCGTACGGCCAGTTTGTTCCCGGCAGGCAGAACTATCAACGAGGCGCAATCGTCGAAGCGCTGACGAACTTCCTGGTGCATCGCGACTTCAGCGCGCGCGATCGCCAAGCTCGCATCAACATTTACGACGACTGCATTGAATTCATCAATCCAGGCCAGCAACCCGAACTGCCAATGGCGGCCTTGCGGTACGGATTAACTTGCCCATCGAATCCTCGCCTGAAAGCGATCTTTACCAATCGGCACTATGGTTCCGCGTTGGCCAATGAAAATGTCAGCGGCGGAATTCCGATGATCTGCATTGAAACCATCAACTTCGCACGCCGCGCTCCCGAAGGCCCCAGCCTGACCAACAACGAATTCCGCTTGAAGATTTACGGGCTGTTATGAAAAAGCGTCCCAACCTAACCGCGAGGTCAAATCCCCAATTTCTGATGTCGAATTTGAGATTGGTTGCTCTACTCTGTTTTTTGACTGCCCTCTTCAGCGTCACTCCGGCTCAACAACTGGATAAGCGCATCAACATCAACACGGCTTCGGCGGAAGAGTTGATGCAGTTGCCGGGCATTGGCCCCGGGTATGCTGCTCGTATCATCACTCATCGCCAGAAACACGGAGCGTTCAAACGCCCGCAAGACCTCATCATCGTTCGCGGCTTCAGCGCGAAGCGGTTCCGCCAGATTGCTTACCTGATTCGCACCTGACGAAAGTTTCCACGCGCAAATCGTGGCCGTCGGTGGAAATCGTCACGGCTCCGCAGCGGCTGGTTCGCCAGATGTGAGCGCCGGAGGCTTGCAACCGCTCGACGACTTCCGGGTGAGGATGGCCGTAAGGACTCGGTTCGGCGACGGAAATGACCGCGTGTTCGGGCTTCACTCGTTCCAAAAATTCCGCCGTCGTCGAAGTCCGCGAACCGTGATGCGCGACTTTCAGAACATCGGAGCGCAAATCCATTCCCGCTTCTACCAGTTGAGCTTCGGCTTCTTTTTCCATGTCGCCGGGCAGCAGAAAGCTTCGCTGGCCAAAGGTCACTTTTAACACCAGCGACTGATTGTTGCCGGACAGCGCTTGAGAATCTTCATCGCCCTCAGGCGAAACGACTTCAACGCGCGCGCCGTCAATTTCAAACCCGTCGCCCTGGCGAACGCACCACACAGGCAAGCCGGCAGCGTGCAGAGTTTGAGCAAACAAGTCGGCTTCGCTGACTGCCGTAGCAGCTTTGACGGCTTGCCCGATTTCAAAGCTGCGAATGATGTCGGCAAACCCTTCGGCGTGGTCGGCGTCGCCGTGACTGGCGACAATCCAATCCAATCGTTGAATGCCGCGCCGCCACAGCGCAGGCATGACTGCCGATTCGGCAATGCCGATTCGATCTTCGACAAAGACTTCGTCGCTGTCTTCGCCTTCCTGATCGGAATCGAAAATAATTCGCCCGCCGCTATCCAGCAGCATCGTGGAACCTTGCGGAAACGTCAGCAGCATCGCGTCACCCTGCCCGACATCCAGAAACGTCACGCTCAACCGGCCACGTTCAAAACTCGGCGCGAAAGGATGAATCACCAGCAGCAAAAACAGCACGGTCAGCAAACTCAGCGCGGCAACGGATGAAACTCTGCCGATCAATTTTCGGCGAGCGGCTTCCGGCTCGTCGCCTTTACGAAACGGGTTCCATTCGTTGATGAGCGCGATCAGCACAACGACCGAAGCGAAGTAAGCCAGATACATCCAGCCGGGAGATTCGCTCCAATCCGGCACGCGCCAGGCGGCTTTTCGCCAATTCAGCAAAGGCTCTCCGGCTTTGACGGTCAACCAACCCAGCCAGTCCACCAATCCGGCCAATTTGATTGCCAGCGAAGCCGCAACCGAATGCAGCAGCAGAAACACCGTTCCTGCAAACATCAGCAATCCGACCAAAGCGCTTTCGACGACGTTGGCCAGCGGCGAAACCACTGAAACCCGATGAAAGTGCGTCAGCATCAGCGGCAACAATCCAACCTGAATCGCCGTCGTCGTAAACAACGTTGTGGCAATCCAAGCCAATGGCTGCTGCAATCGCCATCGGTTCAACCAACGCGCGGTATTGGCTTTTTGCAGACGAAAGCGCACGTGCGCTTGCGACATTTCGTGCTGGAATTCGCGCTCGTTCCAGAACAGAACTTCAGCCAGCCAGCGCACAGGCTTCGGCGCGCGTGGCGGGTAAGGTGTCCTGGCCGTCGGCTGCCACTGGCCGATGCTTTGCAATCGCAGGTAAAGCGGCGAAGCGACGACGACAATCATCAGCACCGTCAGGAAGGAAAGTTGAAACGCAGGGTTGAACAAATCGCGCGGCTGCCAAATCAACAACACAATTGCCGAAGCCGCCAGCGTGTTTGCGCCCAAGGCCTGTCGAAACAGCAGTTGACCAATCAGCGCAATGTTCAACATCACGACGGCTCGCGTAATCGAAGGCTGCGCGCCAACCATCAACGTGTACGCCCACATCACCACCATGACCAACGTAAACTGAAGCCAGCGAACTCGAACCAGTTTGGTCGCCAACCACAACACAACCAGCGCAATCATGGCGACGTGCAAGCCCGAAATCACCAGCAAGTGAAACGTGCCGCCAATGCGAAAAATTTCCGCCGTGTTGCGATCCAGAAAGTGACGATTGCCGAACAAGGCAGCAACCAATACGCCTGAAGCCGGTTGCCGGAAACGTTGCAAACAAATGGCAATGGCTCGCGCTCGCAACTGGTAAAGCCAGGCCAGAAATCCATTGCGTTTTCCTTCGCCGAGCCGTTCGATCAACAAAGGACTTTTGACTGCGCCCATCGCGTCAAAGCCGCTGAATTCCAGAATCTCATCAAAGTCCGGCGCGCCCGGATTTTTGTAACCGCCTTTGTCATTCAGCATGGCCAGCAGACGAATACGCGTCCCGTAATTCAGTGAAAGCCTGTCGAAATCTGCGCGCGATTCATCGTCGTCCAACGGCAGAACCAGCTGAACAACTCCGCTGGCTTGCCGTTCCCGTTGAAGCGTCGAAACTTTTTCGACGGCAACACTCAGGTAAATCCGTTCCGGAGCAAGTTCGGGCGCGGCATCGAGTTTGCCGAAAACTTCTACAGGTTCATCGGCTAAAAGTTCGTGGCGTTCAAACAATTTGCGCACACGGTTTTCGCCGACAGAATTTTCATTGATCGCCCATGACAATCCGCCGACAAACAAAAACCCACCAAACAACAAAACCATGGCCAATGTTTGTCGCCTCAGCAAACACACCGCCGCCGCCAGCCACCAGGCAACCGCGATCAAAAACCAGCTACGAATTGAAAGTTGAAATTTGGCGGCGACAGCCAATCCGCCGATGAACGCGAGCGAGAGAAAAACCAAAGGTTGCTGCGGCAGGCTGAGCCGCGTGAAGCTGAGGCGGCGCATAGTTTGATTTTGGGTTTTGAATTCTGAATTTTCGATGTTCGGTTTGGCAGGAACACAACATCAAAAACCGAAAATCAAAAATCAGAATTCCGCAATCGAACGACGGTTTCTACGTGAAAAGTTTGCGGGAACATGTCCAACGCGGTGATTGAATCAATCTGGTACCCGTAATTCAGCAGCAAGCGAAGATCGCGCGCCAAGGTCGCCGGATCACAGGAGACATAGGAAATTTGCGGAGCAGCCATCGCCGCCAATCGTTCGATCACCTGTGCGCCTGCGCCAGCGCGAGGCGGATCAAGCAGAACAAAATCCGGGCAAGGCAATTCGACCGATTTGTATTTCAGCCAGGCTTCAACCGAAATGGCTTCGTAACGCACATTGGTTACCCCATTTGCTCGGGCATTTTCGATTCCATGATTGGCCGCCGGACGATTGCCTTCGACAGCGCAAACCTGTTCGAAGGTTTTGGCCAGTTGCAAACTAAACAGGCCGACTCCCGCGTACAGATCAATCGCCAATTTGCCGCTGGCATCTGCGATTGCCGTGCGAACCAGTTCTTCCACCAGCAGCCGGTTTCCCTGGAAAAATGATTTCACTCCGAACCCGTAATTGGCGCCGCTGATGCGTTGATAAGCCGTGCCAAGCGCATCCACTTCTTCCGATTTGCCATTTTCGCCCGTGGCCGGAGTCACGATCATTTCTTCGTCGCCAACGGTCAGCAGAACTCGCGTGGCATCGTTTGGAATCAAGGATGGTTCGGAGTGCAGCCGTTGCAATTCCCGATTGGCTGTCGGCATCAGAATCAAACACTTTTCGATTTCGCAAACATCCTGGCTTGCCGGACGGTAATACCCGATTCGCGCATGTCCTGTTGAATCACGAGCAACTTTCAATTCCGCACGCGACCTGTACCCAAATTCTTCCGCCGAACGGATTGCAATCTCTCCTTCCCAATCAATGCTGCCAAGTCGGCGCAATGATTCGCGCACGAATGCGACCTTGGTTTCCAATTGCGCCGGATATGTCAGATGCTGCAACTGGCAACCGCCACAATCGCCAAATCGTTCGCACGGAGGGGTTCGCCTGGAAGGGGAAGGTTCAAGAACTTCTTCAATCACACCACGCGCGTAATTGCGTTCGACGTCTGTGATGCGAACCAGCAATCGGTCACCAACAGCGGCCAAGGGCACAAAGACGGCTTGCGATCCGATATGGGCGAACCCGTCGCCGCCGTAAACCAGTTTCTCAATCGCAACCTCGTAAGTGCCGTTTGCTACAACCGGCGAATGGCCATTGACCTGAGGTTCAAGCATGTCTGCGGTGGTTGTCATAAAGATGGTAGCCGGAGCCGGCAGTCGTGTTATCTCAACGACCGACACCTCTTAAAGATAGAATAGACTCAATCGGGGAACTCCAAATTTCTCACGCAACCGTCTTGCGACGTAATTGTCGAGCGTTTGTTCGTAAATTTCACGCTCCATGGTTTTCTTATATTCGCGCAGCTTCTGATTTGCCTCGCGCTTAATTTCTTTCAGTTCTGCATCCCCCGCTCCTTCTTTCAACCCATCAAGGACGACTTCTTCGATCATCGTCAAATCGGTTTCCAACGCTTCCGGCGAAACGGTGTTGGCTTGTTGCAAATCTTCGATGACTTGTTCCAAACGCAACAACACGCGTTCCAGAGTTTCTGCCAATGGCGAATTGTTCTGGTGCTTTTCAGCCAACCGCTTCAGTGTTTCCAGATGCTCGGTCAAATAATCACAGATTGTCGTGCGCGTGAATGGCGACGCAGACTCGTCATTACCTCTCACTCCGTTGCCGTCTTCAACCGGCGTTGCATTGTCGCTGCCGACGCGGGAATCACAATATTCCACAAACAACGCTTCGACTTCCTGTTGGCAATAAAAGAGCGAATTGACCTTGCGCCCCCGGTGGGCTTTTTGATCGTACCCATCAAAGGAATTGTTAATCCCGCGCAAAACAACATTCAATGGAATGTCGCGCTGCCTCCAAGCCTCCATCAATAACCAGTCGAGTGGTGATACCAACATGTGGCTTCCACGGCGTTTCACAAACTCTTCTTCGATTTCGGTAAAGTAATTGAAATAGTTCATCCGCTACAAAACAAACAGCGAAATTCAGGCGTGCGTGTTCAACAATTCTTTCTTTTTTTGATCTTCTCTCTTTGGGAAGTCGGCAATTGCATCTTAGCGTGCGATGAAAACACTGTCCATCATCAATTGCTTGTTGAAGCATCGAACATGAAAAAAGTGAACAGAAAATTTATTGAGTGATTGGATCGTCCACGTTTTTTCGCAATCGAGTCACATCGCCCGAAAGAATCATCCGCAAATTTCCATTCTTCAATCGCAGCATCAGCGCGCCTTCTTCGGTCAAGCCCGCAGTTTCACCGCTGAGTTGTTCACCATCCATCGTAATCGCCACCTGTGCCCCCATGGCGTAGCTGGATAATTGCTGCCATCGCTCCAGGATCAATTTCCCTTCCCCGCGTTGCCATCGCAGATACCATTCGTAAATTTTTTCCAGCAACTGATCGCGGAATTCTTCGACAATCGTTGCTTGCCCGGTTTCAATCTTCAATGAAGTGGCCATCGAACCAAGTTCATCAGGAAACGATTGATGATTCAGATTGACGCCGATGCCGACGATGATGCGCGGCGCATTTGTGCCAGAGCCAATGCTTTCGACCAAGATTCCACAGAGCTTTCGACCGTTGACCAGCACATCGTTGGGCCATTTGATGTCAACGCTAGTAACGTCACGTTCAAGCAAGGTTTCCGCAACGGCAACCGAACTCATCAAACTGAGCAGAGAAATTCGTGTTGACGATTGCGGCAACAACAGAATGGAAAGATACAGCCCATCGCCGGGTGATGAATGCCATTGCCGATCTCGCCTGCCACGTCCGGCAGTTTGTTCGTCGGCAACCACGCAGGTGAACTCCGGCTCCGCGGTCAGCGCCTTCAAAAAATCGTTGGTGGAACCCAGCGTCGCAAAGTGGTGAATGATGAAAGGTGGACGATGAATGATCACGAGGCGATCTTACCTCATCTTCTTTTTTCTATGGCCGAATGTTCGTAAAAAATGGAGCCGGTCAGGATCGTCAAATCCGACCGGCTCCAGGTTATAGAAAGAACCACTTGATTGGTTCCAGCTTCGCTTAACAGCTCGGCGGGAAGACCGGGATGATGTAGCTGGCCGTGTTGGTCAGCGTCAATTTGTGCAGGTTGTGGCCCTGGTTGAAGGCTCCGGAGCTCGACGCGGCGTTCGCGTTGAAGTTGATCGCCGCTCCAGTCATGCCCCACAAGCCCGACGTTGTCGGCCACAGTTTGAACCAGCCCGTGCGGCCCGCCGGGATGTAGGTTTCAAACCTGGGCGTGATGCGCGGGAAGTTACTCGACAAACTGCTGCGGAACTGATGGCCTCCGCTGAAGGTGAAGCTCAGCGCGTTTTCGGCGTCGTCGTAGAAGATGCCGAACACGGAACTCAACGATCCTGCGCCGGTTCCCAAATTGCCGCCGATGCGGTTCAGAATCAACAAGGTGTCGTTGCCGTCAGCTTTAGAGCCTACGTTATCCAGCGCCAGCACGTGACTGACCTTATCGTAAGCGATACCATTGAAATCCAGTTGCGCCGTCACAGAGTTCCCGTCGCACGCTGGCAAGCCTCCCGCCAAAGCCGAAATGGCTTCTGCGCCAAGGTTCGCCGCGTGGCCGGTCGCGAACTTCACGTATTCATCACCGATCAGGTAATTGAAGTTCGTCGGACATCCGCGAACTCCATCAACCGCGACGGCTACCAAGTAACCACTTACGCCTGGATCCAAGTCAGAAGCCAGGAAGCTGGTCGTCTGATTGCCGGTCAAGCAAACATAACTATCCGCCACCGAACAACCTTCGGCCACGAAGAATAAGTGAACGAAGGCTGGTCTGGTTGGATGAATGTTGGTCAGGTTGACGCGCGTGTTTTGCGTGTTACCGCTGGTCGCGCCCGACGTGTAGATGTTGTAAATCAAAACCGAACCCGCGCTTTGAGCGCTGGCTTCAGACGCAGCCGGGAAGATTCCGCCAGGGCCGGGCGGCGCACAGTTGACCGTCGTGCAGGCTGTGACGCTGCCAATCGGATTGCCTGCGATTGTAGCGGTTGAAGTAACACAAACCTGCGTGCCAGACGTGACGAAGTCCGCAATCTGCGCTTGATAGGTGATCGTCACGGTTTGACCGACATTGAGCGTTCCAGCCCACGTCACGGTCGAAGCATTGACGACCAAACAGGTTCCCGCGACATTCGCCGAACAAGTTCCAGGCAACGCCAACAAGGACGCTGGCAAATTGGCCGTGAAGCTGGTTGCTTGCGGCGTTCCCTGGCCGTTTGTCACGGTCGCGGTAACGGCCACGACTCCGCCCGGCCCAGTGCAGACAATCGGATCGGCCAGAGCGCTGGTCAGACTGTTAATCGCCAACGAATAACTCTGGCTACTCGCGCAGCCGTAAGCATCCGTCGCCGTCAGTGTGAAGTTGAACGCGCCGGGTGTCGTTGGTGTGCCGTTCAGACTATTGCCGTTGATGGCCAGTCCGGGTGGCAAGGTTCCGGCAGTCCGCGTGATGGTGTAGGGACCAACGCCACCGCTGGGATTGAGCGCCTGATTGTACGCCACGTTCGCCGAGCCGTTTGGCAGGCTTGAAAGCGTAATCGTGGAGCATTGATGCTCATACGCGCCGATGTCAGAGCCGTCACCGCCGCTGGCATTGGTGATGCCGGGTAAATCAACTGGGCGCGGAAAGTTACGCTGGTCGGTGGGCTGGGCAGAAAATGGGCCGCCATCCACAACCGGGATAACGTCGATAGAGAAGCCGTCGGCCGTCGTAGCCGTCATCAATGGCTGGTTGCTGCCAGCCAGCGTGCCGCCAAAACTGACCACTGAAGAGATTTGCTTGTCGCCGTTAAAGAAGGGGATTACCGTTTGACTGACGGTGATGTTGCCACCGACGCCACCAATGGTTGAAAGGGCGTTGAGCGCCGTCTGTATCTGTGCCGCAGTGGCGTCGAATGGCAGTGAGTTTGTGGTCTTGCCATTGAACGTGAGCGTGTAGGTTCCGCTGCCGGCTTGCAGAAGAATCAACTGCACTTCGTTAAATGGCGTTGCGCCGCCCCGGTCAATGGCCGGGCTGCCGGGTAATAACCTGATGGTTTGTGTCGGGCCGCCGTTGAAAGCCAGCTTGGGTTTGCCGTTGCCATCCAATTCAAGCAGCGGGTCAACACCGACTTGGTCGGTCGCTTGCGCGGCGCCGGCAGGCACGCCTGTACCGAATAGGTTGTAGCCACTGGAGATAAAAGTACCACCAAATATTTGCGCATCCCCACCGCCATTCAAGGCCAGCAACGTGTTCCGAACATTCGCAGTTGCAATACCCAATAGTTGGAAACCACCGCCTTGATTGTTCGTGAGCGTGCTATTGACCAAATTGACGTATACTTTGGCGTTAAGGGGAATGCCAAGACCGCCGCCCTGACCGTTCGACGCTTGATTCCCCGCAATTGTGCTGTTGATGACATTCACAGTACCGTCAGTACGTAAGGCAATTCCTCCGCCCGTTGAAGATGCTGTATTGCCACTAAAGGTGCTGCTCATCAGATTGACTGTCAGGCTGTTGCCTTCCAAAGCCAAGCCACCTCCCTGGATCGCTACACCTCTGGCAATTGTGCTGCGCAGCACGGTTATTGTTGAAGTGTTGCCGCCCGCATACACGCCACCTCCAATATCTGAGGCGCTGTCGCCAATCGTGAGGTCCGTCAAGGTCAAGGCATTCCCGGGCGTGCCGATGAAATAGACGGCTCCCCCAAGACCCTGGTTGAAGCTCACCGTACTTTGCCCATTGCCGTTGCGAAGGCTCAGCCCGCTGAGGCTAAGGCTGGCGGGCGTCGTATTAAACAGCGTGAAAATGCGCCACTGCTGATTGCCGCTGATGGTCAGCAGATTCGCGCCTGGCCCTTGAATGGTCAGGTTTTTGTCAATGATCAAATCGCCAGACGTGAGCGTGATCGTGCCATTGACGTTGGCGGCAAACGTGATGGTGCTGCCCGCACAAGCGTCAAGGATGGCCTGCCGCAAACTGCCCGCGCCGCTGTCGTTGGTGTTCACGACGACAGGGTTGGCCGTGCAAGTCACCATGAAATTGGTCGGGTCGCTCGCGCCGCCGGCGGATGGATCATCCGTCGCGCGAGCCGCGCTGTTGACTGTGACAGGAGCGGAAGCTGCGCGCGCGCCACCTTCGGCGTGCCACAGTACGAAGCCGAGCAACAGGCTCAGCACAAAGGTTAGGGTGATGATCGTTCGTTTCACTGGTTTGTTCCTCAATTTAGATTGCCCGGTCATTGCCTCGAGAATCGCCTAGCAAGCCTGTGTTGCTGAAGTTGGCGTGTTGATAATCAATGCCTGCTCAATAGCCGGTGGTTCTTAAAGTCACACGGCTGGCGCATTGTCGCCATTGCTCTGCAAGCGCTGAGGCCTGATTTTACTCAGTTCTGATTGTTTCGGATGATAAGGGAAATGCGCGTGCTGAAAAGGCGCTATAAAGTGTGAGAAGAGCCTTGCTCAGCCAAAAGATATTTAATCTGTGATCGTCCCATTGTCAATTCAAGTTTAAGCAAATCATGCACAAGAAAACACACGGTTTGTGCTGTTCATGATGATCTCACCAGCAAACAAGTTTTTCCTGTATTCACCCAAATTGTTGTGATACGTCGGACACAGCTCAATCGAAAGCGCCTTGCGAAAACACATGGCCGCCGCTTCGAACTGAAACTGATCGAAGTAGGAATTGCCCAATCCGTGAAAGCTGTCGGCAAATGCGTTGCGAAATTCGCGGTCATTAACCATTTGCCCGCGCAGTTGCAACCCCAGCACGATGCGAATGAAAGGCGTTGTTCCCGGATGATCGCCTGCCGCCAACAACTGCTCAATCCGTTGTTTGCAAGCCACCAACAGGTTAAGCGTGACCAGATCATAGCCGGGAAAATCCGGCTTCAATCGTTGCAGAGTGCGTTGCAATCCGGTAACGGCTTCTTCAAATCACCCCTGCTGCATCGCCTGCACCGAACGTTCCACTTCTTTTTGAATTTGCAGTGCAAACTGCTGCTGCTGAGGTGGAACGCTAATTTGCTGTTGCTGCTTGTTCATTGCATTCATCCCTGCTGGTAGTCGTTTTTTAGAAAGTTGGAGCGGCGGAATTTACCTTTGGCGAATTCCGCCGTCAAACCACGGGACCTGAGTCAGGCGTAATTGCTACGAATGCAAACACTTTCGGCGATAAAAGCCTTGGCGGGTCTGCCGAAAAAGCTCAAGCCAATGTCATCTGAGACTTGCTGGCGATTTCGGCAGCGGCTATGCTAACGCGCGCGTTCGACAGAGACCGCGAACAATTCCTGATTCGGTTTTCGCCGAACGGATTCAAGATCAAACGACATAAAAACATATGACTTCAAACAATCAACCTGAGAATAAATCCTCCTGGACGCCTATGACCATTGGTTTGATCGGTTCGGCAATCCTGCTGATTGCCGCCATTGCTTCAACGCTGTTCAACCGCAGCGATAAAGAAAAGCCATCGGTTATCCCTTCGGCTCAACAAGCACAACCACAAATTGCGCAACAAGCGCCGCCACAATTACCAGCCGACCTGGCTCCCACAGTGTTGCAAGCGAACTTCAAGACGCTGGATGGCAAAACCAAAAAGCTGGCCGATTACGCGGGCAAAGTCGTAGTCGTTGATTTGTGGGCGACATGGTGCGGTCCCTGCCGCCAGGAAATTCCGCATTTGATCGAAATGGCGAACACGTACAAAGGCAAAGGCGTAGAGGTCATCGGCTTGACGAATGAAAATCCAGCCGTGGATACAGACAAAGTCAAAAACTTTTCCAAGGAATTCAAAATCAATTACGCGATTGGCTGGGCGGATCCGCAGATGCAGATGGGCTTGATGAATGGCCGCAACGGCATTCCGCAAACCATCATCATCGGACGCGACGGCAAAGTGAAAAAGCATTTTGTCGGCTTCAGCGCCATGGTCAGTCCGCAACAGATGAAAGCTGCGCTGGACGAAGCCGTCGCCGCTGGTTGATCATAGTCAGTACCGCGACCGGTGGCGAGCGCCCACGACAGAAAGCCGCTTACTACCGTGCGCGGTACTGACTTAACGCCATCGCCACCGCGCCGAAAATCACCAGCAAGGCTCCGGGCGGAACCAGCCAGATTGCCAGCCCCGGATCGCCTTCGGGATGCCAGACACCCGCCAGCAAAAACCCAACAGGCATCATCACTGATCCAATTCTCAACCCAAGTTGCGCCAAACGAGGCGGCACGCCGAACCGTTGCGCTGTTAATGCCGCCACGACCAAAACCACACCGAGCAAAGTTCCGTGCGTATGCGCCAACCGAAACAGCTCGCGCCGTTGCGCATCGCCCAGATACCCCGGCGCTTTGTAGCCAAGTAACCCTTCCAGCAAAAGCCCAACCGTCATCCAGCCAGCGACGCTAACCCAGCCTTGCCGCAACATTGAAGAAAAATGGTCTTGTTGAGTCTCTTTGGTTTTTTCAGTGTCAGTCATAATCAAAAAGGAAGCTTCGCACTTTATTCCTGCAAGGCCAAGACGCCTGCATTCTCAGTTATTCTCCAACTTCAACGTCAACGTTGATACGCCGGACGCGCAAGCTTGTCGCCAGAGAAAACACCTGCTGCCGCATCTGTGGATACCGCGCCCACCATTGTTCGACTGCTGATAACCGGACGCTTTCTGTCGCCAGATAATCCGGCTTCGGCAACTTCTGACCTCCCTGCTGGGCCAAAACCGCCAAGCCATTAGCCGCGAAGAACCGCACAATCGGGTAGTTGTCGCTCAACGCTTCGATCAAAAACGGAGTCGCCCAATTCGCGTCGGGTTTCATTTGCCCGCCACCGCCCAAAGCTTCTGCGGTCAAGGCTCGCGTCAAAGCGTCTCCGGCAAACAGCGCGCGCGCCCCTTCCGGCTGGTTGAAAATGTCGTCCGCGCTTGGCTGAGCGCTACTGAACCTTCGCGGCCACAGCCGTTTGCTTTCGGCAATCGCCCAGTTCACGGATTTGTCCAGATGGCATTGGTTGCATGCATTTGGCACAAGCTGAGTCGCCGTCAACGTCGCGTCAGGAACCGTGATGTCGTGTGTGCGATGAACCGCCATTACTCCGTAGACCACACGCGGCATATGGCAATCGTAACAACGGCTGCCAATGGATTCAGCTTTGTGGCCCGTGTGCGCCGCAAGCTGAGCCGGTTGCGTGAATTGCTGATGACAACTCAGGCACGGTTTGTCGGTTCGGTTTTCGGGTTTGATCTGTCCTTTGATGTCGCCTTCGTGCAGGGAATGACAGCTCAAACAGTTGATCCGGTTGGAATGATCGCCTTTCTGAAAACAGGCTGAACGCAAAATGCCTTGATACTCATACGCAGACAATCGCGGCGAACCGTTTTGCCAAAACCGGGCGGCAAAGGAAAACTCGCCGATTTTGGTGTCGCGCATCACAGGGCGATAAAACCTTGCCAGATCGTCACCCGCGTTGAACGGATCGCCTTTGGTCAAAATCTCCTGAATGCGATCCATCGGCTGCGGCACGCGCTGGCCGTGGCAATGCCCGCAGACCATCATCGAACGTTCTGCCGCCAACTTTTTAGGATTGATGATTTGTTTTTCGGCATCGGTCATTCGCCACAATTCGCGCGTCAGCGGCGACGAAGCCTGTTCCGCATGAGCCGCCGCCGCTCCATGACAAGCTCCGCAAGCGATGCCGAGTTCAGCGACTTCTGTTGAAAACTTGCCGCGCACCTTTCCGTCCATCTGCGGCTGGGCTTTGACGTTGTGACAAAAAACGCAGTTCTGATCCCAGACGGCTTGGTGCTGAAAGAAGTTGTCGCCGTCCGGATAAAAGAACGATCCATTCAAACTCATCCAGCGGCGGTTCGTCAGGTCATACGCCAGCGGCAAACGAACATACTGCTCTCCCTGACGACTGACGTACTGTTCAATCCGACGCGAACCGACCGTGCGATCAATGGGGTACACTTGCCGACGACCGTCCGGGAAATTCAGCGCCATCGTGAACTTGTCGCCGCGCCGTTCCATTTTTGCTTTGACGCCCAAGTACTCAAACGCATTATCGCGAGTGAAATCGCCTTGCACGGTTTCGGGCTTCGCGTCCTGGGTCATGCGACTGTGATGCGTTCGCCGCCACGAAGCGAAATGATCCGAATGACATGCCAGACACTTTTGCGAATCCAGGTAATCGGCATCGGCCTTCCCTGCCCTGACGCCGCGATACGTCGGCTGTGAAGCAAAGACCAACGCCGCCACGGCTACGGCGGCGACAGCGGTCAGCACTGCGGATTTGATGACGATGGTTTGCATAGCGAAGAGGTGAAAGCGCGGCGAGGGTAAGGAACCCAACTGTCGAAGTCAATATGCGGCAAGCATCGTAAACAAGATCGTTCGACTATAATCGCGCCACCGAAAAACATTCGCAGCAAAGAGAGGGAAAACATGAAAACTGGAACAACATTGGGGCTTGCGGCAGTTGTATGCGCAACGGCGGTTTTGATCGTCGCCGGTTGTGTGGCTGCCGGTTCTTCCAATCAATTCAATCCGCCAATCCCAGACCACACCTTCGCCGGAGAAACCGTCATGTCAGCAACCATTGAAAGCCTGGTCGCGGCCAACAACGAATTTGGCTTCGATCTGTTCAACCAGCTTCGCGGCCAGGACAAAGACAAAAATCTGTTCTTTTCACCGCTAAGCGTCGCAACTGCGCTGGCAATGACCTACAACGGAGCCGCAGGCGAAACCAGCCTGGCCATGAATCGCACGCTGAAATACGGCGAGATGAATCAGACCGAACTCAATCAATCCAGTTCCGCATTGCTGGCGAAGCTGAAAAGTGCTGATCCGAATGTTCAACTGCTGATCGCCAATTCGTTGTGGGCGCGCCAAGGCATCCAGTTCAATCCGGCGTTTTTGGATCGCAACCGCCAGTTTTTCGGCGCGGAAATCGCTGCGCTGGATTTCGGCAATCCACAATCGGTCAACACTATCAACGGATGGGTCAGCCAAAACACCAAAGGCAAAATCCCCAAAATCCTTGAACAGATTGGCGGCGATCAAGTGATGTTTCTGATCAACGCCGTGTATTTCAAAGGCCAGTGGCAAAAGAAATTCGACGCCGCGCGGA
>ERZ650309.330-NODE-330-length-23741-cov-8.102381_pt1 | contig 23741 bp, 12 predicted proteins | sample MGYA00376245_ERZ650309 | MGnify/ENA primary metagenome ERZ650309 (study PRJEB26733, sample SAMN07839294) | wastewater metagenome | biome: urban; feature: wastewater treatment plant; material: waste water | place: USA: North Carolina | collected 2016-04-26 ...
TTCACCTGAAGCATTTACAGGCGTAGTTGGTCCATTAGTAGAGGTTCCTGCATTAATCATATTAGTGAATGTTGCATTAAAATTGAGGAAATTATTTCAATAGTAATTTATTTCTCAGGGAATAATTGAAATAGAGAACGGTAACGCTTATATTTATCAAATGAAGGGCTTTCATACATAATTTAGTACTCATATATATGCCCGAAATATAATTTTTCAACTTAACTTGGCCACGTCCTCTGACTACATTTACCCATAGAAATCTTCAATTGTCCTACAATAAAACTGCTTAAATAAAGTTAACTTAAATATGCAAAAAAAGCAACCATATAAATGGTTGCTTTAGTAAAAATTAGATTTATTTAATCAAAGTCCATGCATCAGACCAAATAGAGCCAGTCCCTGGTGCATAAGCAGAGATATTACACCAGCCACTATACGGCCAAGGCTTACATTGATATACTTTACCATCAGAACCAGTAACCTTGCTACCTGCAGAATACTTCTCACTTGAAGAATATGCAGGATAACCACTTGATGGCGTCGGAGTTGGAGTTGGAGTTGGAGTTGGAGTTGGAGTCGGAGTCGGAGTCGGAGTTGGAGTTGGAGTCGGAGTCGGAGTTGGAGTTGGAGTCGGAGTAGAAGCACATTCAGAAACTAACTTCCATACCCCCCATTGTCCACTACTTGCTGGATTATCACCTTGTGTCCACCATTTAGCCTCATAAATTATGCCACTATATGCTACTTGTGCCCCTCCCGTATATACATTATTCGCACTCCATTCTTCAGTCGTACAAGTATTTCCACTTGCGCCACCAGATCCAGTATTTTGAGTGTTGGTACCTAATTTATTAGTTGCCGCTATATATAAAGAACTATCTTTATCCGCAGTTTTATAGGTATCGTTATGAATATCCCAAAACCATATACCTCCAAGTTTATATGGCGTTACAATTTTATCAATCTTTTGACCAAGTGTACTTGGCGTATCATAACTAAATACCGAATATCCATTATATTTTGCATTTATATCAACGATAGCATTTGCTATGGCAGCAGGAGATTTGACCACATTATAACTCTGATCAAATGCCCAGGCGTGACCGACACCTAAATCCGCACTAGTTCCAGCAATCTCGGTTACTTGTAAATCAGATGGAAGAGGCTGTCCAAAAAGTCCTCTATTATCTGTTATACTTGCAGTTGAATCAGGAGCCGGACAATAATCTGAAGACAACTTACCCAGTTTATATTGAATACAATTATAACTATAAACTCCTGTATTATCAACCATTCCCCCTGCTGGATAATAATCTTCAGCATTTGGCGCATCAGTAAATAGCATTGGCTTATAAACCGCAAGCCCAATTTTTGTCGGGTCCATATTACCAAGATAACCATAACTATTTGAAGCAAATGGTTTATCAACAATAAGCATTTGACGGGTATAGTTTGGAGAACCAAGAACAATTCGGCGAGAATCTACCCCAGAATCAAGTAGGAAATTAATTGCCTTAACCAATTCCCCCGTTGGAGCTTGGTCCATGGCTTTCATCAAATTAGAATCAGCAGCATCAAATTGCCCATGCGCATCAAAGGCCATCAAATCAATCCAGTCAAAGGTATCTTTAAGATCAGACCAATTGATTGAATTTTTACCAGTCATCTTTGCTGGTGCAATAGGTAGAGCAACGGTCAGGACTTTGGTTGTTCCAGTATCAGACTTAACTAGATCAACACGTTTACGTAATTCTAAAACCAGCGCCTTAAAAAACTCCGGTTCTTTTGCTCTTGAAGATGGAATACTACCATCATGTCCATACCCAGGATACTCCCAATCAATATTTATACCATCAAATTTTGGATAAGTTGCACCACCAGAAAGACTTAGTGTACCTCTTAGTAGTTTTTCAGAAGAATCAAGAAATGCTTTAGCAGTAGCTGAATTTACGTCATAATTAGCATCTTTTGCAAACTGACTAAATCTAGCCGTGTAAGACCAGCCACCAACAGAAGCAATCAATAAAGTACCTGAATTAGCTTTCTTGAATTTACCTAATTCAGTATAATTATTTTGGGCAATATTTGCTTCATAAGCATTATCTAAATCACCTATAGTACCATTTGCCTGACTAGACCAACCAGAACCAATTGCTCCGCCACCATAACCCTGAGTACTAGCGCTATCTGAACTTACTTTAGGCGCAAAGAAAGCATAGCTAATATAACTAGGAGCTTTAATATCAAAAATATCAAGATGTTTTACTTTTCCAGCACCTTCATTGCTAACTTTTGAATCACGCCACTGATGCCAATTTGTAAAAAAAGCACCAGTCCAAGTTCCATCAGGAGTTACTAATGTTTGACTTACTGCTGCTGTCGTGCTTTTGCTGGACGTAGTGCTGATATTACTACCATTTGGATTACCTCCACCATTATTACAAGCAGTTAACATTAGAGCTGAACTAATTGTTGTTACCAATAAGCGCTTTTTCATCATAAAGTTCCCTTTAAATATTGACAAAATAATACTTCCAATCAATATTGTAGCCACCCATGTAAATTTCAACAATCGCCAATTTTGACGATTGACAATTTACATCACACATATCACACTGTATTATTTAATATTTTAATAGATTAGTCAAAATACGACAATCAAATACAATAGAAAAATACAATAAATCAAGCTAAGTGTTATTTTATACAACAATAATATATCGTAGTTACCCGATAATTTACAATTGAGCAGACAACAGTAACAAATAACCTAAAATTTCAGAAGTAGTGAGTAACTTTTTGTTTGAAGCGCTGCAGGATCAAGCATGGAATCAGGACAGAGCTTACATATACGAACAGCTAGAACAAATCACCGGAGCAAAGGTATATTTTGCCAACCCATACAGTTCATGGAAACGCGGATTTAACGAGTACAAATGGATTAATCAGAAATTTCTATCCAAAGAAAATTGATTTCAGAGAACTCAGCGACAAAAAAGTCGCCGACATAGAAAATAATTTAAACAACCAACCAAGACAAGCTTTTGGAAATAAAATACTAATGCGAGTTTTGCACACTACCATTTAGCTTAGAATGAATTAAAAGACTATGCACATCAATATCAGCCTCGATTTTACGAATAGTTTCAGTACTTCCATAGTCATAGTTACGATGTATATCTCGTAATAGTTTGCGCTGAAAGGCAATTAGGTCATCAACCGCTCTTAGTCTTTGTGCTATATAATCTTTGCTTATTGGCTCATCAATCACGTGATAATTAAGTTCATCGACAATTTTTTGCTTAACATCATCAATTATTGCGGATGGATAATGATTAATCAGTTCATTATCGAGATATTCCAAACTATCAATAAAAATCTGATGGCGCAATTTACGCTCAAGCTCCGCCAACTCCTCACTCTCAGGAGCCAGTTTTAGTTTTTTAATTACCAGTGGCAAGCTAAGTCCATGCAAAATCAAAGTTATACTAATTACCACAAACGCTAATAGAATTATCTCATTGCGCATTGGCAAGATAATACCATCAAGCAAAGTTAGAGGTAACGCCATTGCAATTGCTAATGAAACCATTCCACGCATTCCAGACCAGGCAATTACAAATAAGTGTTTATTAAAGTTAGGTCCAAGCACAATTTTTTCTTCATTATATTTATTGTGTAGTGAGACGTTAATATATGACACAGGATACACCCATACTATCCGCGCGATAATTACAACCAGACTAATAATAAACCCATAGCCAATTAAATGCCATAATTGTTGACTATCAAACTGCTTGGTTAACTCTGGTAATTGCAGCCCGAGTAAAATAAAAATTATACCATTAAGTACAAAAATCAAAACTTCCCAAAATTCTTTCATTCTGAAGCGCATTTGAAATGAAGTTATTTCTGAAGCATGCCAAGACAAGTGTAAACCGCAGCTAACAACAGCCAACACACCTGAAATATGTAACTTCTCAGCTAAAACATAGATAATCATTGGCAAAAGTAGTGATATGATTGTAACTATCGTTGCCTCATCTAGTTTCTTAAGCAAGTAAATAAAAAGAAATGATGCACATAGTCCAAGCAATACACCACCACCTGACATAACAATAAAATTAAGGGGCAAACTAACCCAACTCAATTTACCACTGGTGATTGCCAAAAGCGCAAATTGATATAAAATCAGAGATGATGCATCATTTACTAAGCTTTCACCCTCTAAAATTGTCGTTACACGTTTTGGCACTGGAAGATTTTTAGTAACGCTGGTGGCAGCAACGGCATCAGGTGGCGCTACAATTGCCCCTAATAACAATCCTGTGAGTAGAGAAAAGTCAGGAATAAGCAGATGAACTGTAAGTGCTACGCATAAGGCGGTAAAGATAACCAAGCCAATTGCTAGGAAAAATATCGGTTTACGAAAAGCTTTAAACTCGTGCCAAGAAACATTGAACGCAGCTTCAAATAATAATGGTGGTAAGAAAATTAAAAATACCATCTCAGGACTAACGCTAACCAAAGCTTCAGTGGAGCAAAAGCCAATAAGTAATCCGGTTATCATCAATAAAATAGGTAAGGCAATTTTAACTTTATTTGCGATAAAACTCACCAGAATAATCACACCAATTAATAAAAAATAAATTTCTAAATCATGCATAGTCACAACCAAATAAATCAAATAAATTCAAGCAAATAATCATAAAACGGACAAAGAGGAACCAAAAATTTGCCAGCATTGTAACATAAAAATGACTTAGTATTTGCAGATTAGGAGAGATTATAAATTTTAAAAATCTAACATTTATCGACTTGACAAAAGCTGCTTGCCTTTGATAAAATCTCCTCGTAGTTTATTCAAACTAATCGTAAGCGTTACCGTTATTCAACGCACTATTATAATGCCGTATGGTATTGTATTGTGCGGCTGCATTTTTATAGAAAGAACGGTAATGATTAAAAAAATCCCCGCAAAGTATGTCAATTTCGTAATGCCTTTAATTCTATCTCTATTTATGACATTCATCGTCTCAGGGATCGCTACATTCAAGAATTTAGGTATTAGTTACAACTCATTGTACGCATGGTTTAGTGCATGGGTGACTTCTTTTCCGATTGCCTTCCCGGTATTACTAGTAGTGTTACCATTTGTAAAGAGAATTGTAATGTTAATTGTAGAAACACCTAGCAATCACTAATTTTTTTGGGATGATCTATTATGGTCAGGGTGCCTTAGACGCTGCGCTAATGCACCCATTTGTATGATTTATCCCGAAGAGGCCCATGTAAACTTAGAGCATCCACATCATAACTAAGCCAGATGCCCTACGGCATTAACCAATTTGACCAGTAATAAATGCTTGTGACCAATCTGCAAATGAAGCAACTGTAATCACAATCAAAACAATAAACAAGCCAACTTCAAATTTATTATCAAATAGTGATTTGGACTGCTCTCTTCGCGCAATAAAATAAAAGATTGCTCCAACCAAGTATAATAAAGATGACAAAGCTAAGAACATCATTCCACCAGAATAAACTAGCCAAACGCCGTATAATACTGCCAAGACACCTTTAATAAATGATAGGCGATCAATTTTACCTTCGGCAATAACTAATTTGAGTGCAAACATTGCCGATAATAAATATGGCAGCAAAACTAAGCTGGTTGCTAACTGGATCATTGCTAAATAAACTGCATTAGTAAAAAATGCAACTACAATAAATACTTGTGCTGCGATACTACTAATAACTAGCGCATTAATTGGTACATTATTTGCATTAAGTTTCATAAATGATTTAGGCATAGTTTTATCTTCAGATGCCAAATAAAACATATTGCTCGCCAGCAACGTCCATGCAAGTAAAGCACCAAGAACACTTATAACTACAGCCGCTCGAATTAAATTGCCACTATTCTCACCATAAAGTTGTGCTAGTATCCCTGCCGTAGATGGTGTAGGAAGTTCCCTAATTTCCTGTGCAGATAAAATACCAAATGGTAATACAGAAATCAAGGAAGTAATTAAACACACTACAACTGCAGCCAGCATGGTCGCTCTAATTACATCTTTCATACGTTTAGCGCGTAGTGCAAAGATACAAGCCGCTTCAATCCCGGTAAAATCCCATACGGTTACCAACATCGTACTTTTGACCTGATCAAACCAATTACCCAGATGTGGTTCAAGATGTAGATTCGTTTTAAACTTTGCCCAATTAAATGCTAAAACAAAAACAATAATGATGCTTGCCAAAACCAGTACTTTAATAATCGTTAAAATTACATTTACAATTGAAGCTTCTTTGATTCCATTTCTGACTAAAAAAAATACACCCCAAATCATCACAGATTCTGCCACTAGCGAACTAATAGTATTTCCATTACCAAAAAATTTGAACAAAGCAAAGTTACCCAAGGTTGCACAAATGTAAATTAGATAACTCGCATTAGCCAAAAGTGCGTTTAAAGCATAACCCCATGCCGAATTAAAGCCAACATAATCACCAAAACCATGTTTGGCATAACCATAAATTCCACTTTGGATATCTGGGCGCTGATTAGATATGTAGCCAAATGCCCAACTTAAAGCTAAAACCCCAACTGCGGTAATAATCCAACCAATACTAATAGGAATAACACCTGCACGATGCGCTACATTTTGTGGAACGTCAAAAACACCACTCCCCATCATTGAACCAACAATTAAAGAAAACAAAGCTACAAAAGATAAGTCTCTAACATTCATCTTTTCACTAGTTGATGGAGTCGACATAGTTGTTCCTTAAAAACTACTTAAATTACAATACTGCAAACGTTCTGGCAAGCGATAAGTTTATCACATCCTAAGACTCTAGATATTTCAAATGATCTATGGATAATGAGTGAAATTGCGCCGCTAACTTAGCACCCTTTTGATTGCTGAGTTGGTCCGCATGAAGCTTGAGCTTAAAGTGTACCAAACCACTAAAACTGGACAAATTAAAATAAGAATGTAGTGTTGTCATTTACAATACGGTAATCACACAGACATCAATTTACAATGATCTGGAAGTTAAATCAGTACGCAGTCTGGAGTTGAAGTTAAACGCGGAAGGAGGAAAACGCCAAGCTTAAAATAGAACTATAACTATTAAATCACGCATACTGACCGAGCGTTTCTGCACACTCAAAGCAACTTAAAACAGCACTACGGCGAAATAATATGTTGTTATAAATACATATTATATAAACTAGTGCTGCTTGCTAATCACTATTCTTAGATGATTAGCAAGCTAATTTTTAGCTTTATCAGTTATGGTTGAATTCTCGCAGCACCACCTGCCACTAATAAATTGAAAAATACACTACCATCAGTTAGAGCTGTATCGTTAATTGGATTTAAATTAGTTGCAAAATACTGATTAGCTGTCCTTCCTGTACGATTAAATGGAATATATCTAGTTTTATTAGTCCCAGCAGTTGTATTTATATTAGTATAAGTATTTAGTGCTGGATAAAATCGATAGCTTGTGTTATATTTAATGCTACCGTAAATAGTACCATTTCCCTGATTAGCCACCCAAGTCATACTAATATCATTACCATACATTCCATTAGCATTATCAAAGCTAACTGATGATGGGTCTGTGAGACAGACATCCCAACCCATACATAAATAATTAATTGAATACTCAAACTCACGTGCATTTATTATTCGCCAATTTTTCATACCGCAGTAACCATAATTTGCGCCTCCAGCTTTATCATATGAAGTATAAATGCTTGAAAAATCGGTAGAAGTAGTAGCGCTAGATACAACTCCTATAGGATTTTTTGGATACATAATGCCAGAGACTAAGTCAATTAAACAATTACCTGTTGCATCATTAACATAACGACCGCTTCCGTACTGCTTTGGTACTAGTTGACCAGTGCTAACAGTACCATTCCCACTAGTTGGCCAATTAACACCAATATTTAAAGAACTTTCCTGGTAGATCTCATCACCATTAAAAACTTGATATGAGCTTGCTGCACCTTGTGTATTCACTCCTTTTAGAAGTTTATTTTTATATTGGAAGACTTGTCCATTTATGGTTTCACCACCATTTAATTGAGCAACTAAAATATACTGAAGATTAGACGCAGCAGAAGATGCACCAGGCGATAATTTGCCGGTACTCCAGTCATTTGCAGCAGCTGTAACGCCTGCCGTACCACAGTTAGACTTAATAGAACAATAAACAGACATTTGTTGACTTCCTCCGTAGTAGCCATCAATCCAATCAAATGAATAACCATCTGTAGCTGAAGCTGGAGTACCAACTACAGCAATTAATTTTCGAGCTGTAGCTGTTGTACTTAAAGGTGTTGATGTAACCAGCCCAAAAAATTTACTCATTACATTGCTAGAGATGCTATCCGGCAAATTAATTAATTTTGATGATGAATTAGATAGATCAAATATACTGGTGAATTCACGTAATGATGGTATTCTAGAATAAACACTACCAAAAACTGTTCCTGCACCACTATTAGTTGCAACAACATAACCACCACAAATAATATTGCCTGGATTACTAAATAGAGTCGAAATAGGAAGAGACGAGTTAGCTTGTGGCTTAAAATACCATAATAAACCAGTTATCTTATCTAAAATACAAGCATTGTCACCGAATAAGTAACTAAAGCGATTACTACTGCTTGCTGAATAGAAGCTTTCTGGACTAGATAAGTTATTAATATAGTTAAAAGACTCGCCTGAATTCCAATATGAATCAGAACCAGTAGTATTATCAGAAGTTGTGTTGTACATTGACAATACCTTGCTCGTTGGATTCACAGCATAAAAATTAATCCAATTGTTACTAAGTTTCATATTTGGATTATTTGCAAAATAGCCAAGTACATTGAGTGCAATGTTACCACTCGCATTATTATTTGGATTCCAAGTGTTTTGGACATTAATATAACAAGCCATAGTTGAGGGTGAGTATGCAGGGATTTTACAGCCACCAGTACCAACGCCCCATGTAGTTGCCGCAACAGAAGGAGTAGCCGTATTCGCTAAAGCATAAGTAATTTTGAATCCTTGTGCAGTTAATGCCGACTCATTAGCTAAAACATAAGTAAATTGACCTGGTAAAAAATTATTCAAGATAGGTAATTTAACATTTAAATAGCTGCCTTGAGCGATGCATTGATAAGTATTGTTATTACTGGACGTTCCACATTCGGCAATAGAATTCCCACCATTATTACCATTAGCCGCTTCAGTCATAAAGCTTAATTCAGGCATTGATTCATTAAATGCTGTACCATTTGGACCACCAACCACCGTTGACATATTTCCAAGATATTGAGTCAAGCCAGAATACTGCATATATAAATTAGTACTATAATAACTAACGCGCCCTGAAGTTAAAGAGGTATAGCGTGCTTGCAAAGTTACCATATCACCAGCGATACCAGCGTAATCACTTGGTGAAACGAGCATTATTATATAGCAATTAGAACCTGGCGCCAAGATATCACCACTATGACATGCAGTTGCACCCGAACCAATAACAGTACCGACATAGCTCGGGCTTTCAATCAAGTTTGCATTTTGTCCAGCCGTATTACTTGGAACTTGATAGTAGAGCTGGATTGATTCAACGCTTTCATAGTTATAAATCTGCACCCAACGATAGGTTGGACTCTTAATGGTAGAACCATTCAAAGTAAATGGTAAAGCTGGATTGCCACCATAATTCATCGTACCAGCGTTAGGATTAACCGCTGCCACATAGCCCGCATTGTCCACTAGCATCGCAGCTGAGACAGGGTTATTCATATTCGATAAATTTACCGTTAATACACCACTTGGATTTAAGCTCTCAATCTGACCATTGCTGTCTTGAATTTGTGGAATATATTGACATTGCAAATATTGAGTAGTATTTCCCCACTTACGCGGATCAATTACTATAGATTCGATGCAGTTGCTATTTTCTACTGCAGAGCTAGTTCCGCCACTGCCAGTTACGTTTACTTGACATGAGTTATTAACGAACGAAATAAGCTGTGAACATTGTAAGTTAGAAGCCGTGCTAGTAGTTGGTTGTAGTGTAGCCGTAAAAATATGCGTAGTATCATCGGTAACTGCACCAGCAGGGATGCTTGCTTTATATGATATGCTATATGGCTGAGGAACTACACCAACAGTCGCAATATTCAAATTATGCGTCGGATTAAGATAACCAGTCGTGGGCTCATAAACAAAACCTGCTGGTGCATCAGCAACTAAGAATGACTGCATAAGATTAGTTGGAGCACCATCAATTGTACCTTCCAAACTCATTGTCATTTGACTATTATATGGATCACTATCATTAACAATCTCTGTTGGAACCAAAACGGTTAGATTCTCACCGCCATTTATAGTTGATTGAAGAGTATTTTTGTTAAGTGAACTATTTGCTAATGATATTTTATGACCATTGACAGTAACTGAACTAACCGTGTATTTGTGATTATCGTTACTACCAACACCATGAATAATCAATTCAGAATCATCATTTTTACGTGCTCTGGTATTTACAACCACAAACTGAGCATCGCCAATGTCGGGGTTACGCAGCATGTCAACCTGACCATCACTTTTGTATTTCTGATCAGCCATAAAAATTGCCGATACATTTGCGGAGTCTTTATTCTTGTCTTTAGCTAATTTGGCCGTATAAATAACTGCACATGTCTGATGTGGAGCCAAAGCTTTGTGGCACTCGCTAGCATCATTAATCACCAGATTAGCTGAGGTAGAATGAACAGAAATATCATTAACTAGATAATTGCTTTTATTCTCAAGATAAAATTTAGCCTGACCTGTCTCTACGCCTTTATCAATTACCAGAGCTGAATCAGCAACAACCTCAACAAGATGATCACCATTAGTTAGATTATTATTAGAAGCATTACCCGCCCCTGCCGCATGGTTAGCGTTACAGCTCGTAGTTATCAAAACAACAATAAAATACGCTAATAGGTTCAGTTTTTTTTTTCATAGTCATACTACCTTCCTCATATCCAAAGTGCTAATTATGAACTTATATTTTTAGCATTAATCTTAAATTGACGATCTATTTTTTCTTTTGAGAAGCTAATTACAAAAAACACTAGCTTCTTTTATCCACGTAATGTTATCATTCACACTAAATTATAAAAATGGAATTTTGGAATTTATGACAATGATTTTGGAAATCATATTATAATAATTACTGTTATTTACAAAAAATAGTTAGAGTAGTACTAAAGGGTGGTTTTATGCTAGACAATATTGCATCATTTATTGACTTATGCGAGACAAGAAGCTTTAAGGTTTGTGCAGAAAAATTAAAGATACAGTCCTCAACATTAAGTAAACATATCTCAGAATTAGAAAACAAACTTGGTAAGCAGCTAATTATCAGAACATCAAAAAAATTTGAATTAACTGAATTTGGTGTTTATATGTATAATAAATGCAAGCATATTCCATTATTTATTGAAAACACCATTAATGTTTATGAAAGAAAAGTACCCCAAGAAAATAAGTGTGGCACTTTAAACATTGCTCTAGGTGCGGTTATCTCGTATAATTTAGTTTGCAAACATCTACACAAGTTTATCGATGAGTATCCGAATATAAAATTAAACCTGAATTTTTATCCAAACATTCTATCTTGGCCAAGTCCACAAATTGACATTATCCTAACTCTTCATGGCATCAAAGGTAAAAATTTAACTAATAGATTTGTTCGTCACGAGTATATTAAATTATACTGTAGTGCTAACTATGCCGTTGCGCATGGCATTCCTCAAACTACAGAAGAACTATATGATCACAATATAATTGGAATGATAAATGAGGATTATGCGACGATTGAATATTATAAACTAAGACACATTAATACTAATGAAGAATGTATAGTTAATCTGAAAAATAATTCGTTGAACATTAATAACGCGCTTCATATCAGACAAATTGGGTTAAATTCTAATAGCATATTTGGTTGCCATGAATCAATAATTCGTGATGATCTGAATATTGGATTAGTAGTACCAGTTTTACCCGATTGGGTTGTGTATGAATTTGATTATTACGTTGTAACAAAAAATAATATTTCTGTCGAAGCTCAATTGTTTGTTAATTTTTTATATGAATGTATGAAAAATTAGCGCCGATACTAATCGCTCCTTACATATTTTCTTAATAAATTTAGTTTGTCCTCACCATAATATTTTTATATGATGAGGAGATTTATAACTAAGTCATTAACTTTTAGTTAACATTTACCGTGAAGTAATTTTGTTTTTGTGCAATAGCTTGCTGATTACCTGTAGGTGTCACAAAGTATGCTGTGCTCAAGCCTACAGCGTCTCCCGCTTGTCCACCAGTACTAGAGATATACGACACACCATATGGATTTGCTCCGTTATATGTACATACTTGACTGATTAATCCACTTGAAGCAGCACTCACGTTACAGCTCGAACCACTATACATAGTATAACCACTACTCTCAATAATACTGTTACCTGCAATATTTGCTGACTCTGTGAATTGATAATTACTTATATTGTCATTAGCACCAACCGATAACTGTGTAATAATATTTACTAGGTTATCATTTGTTGTTTGACTTGATACCGAATGATCTAAAAGTAGAATCGCTACGCTAGAGTAAACTGTATTATCATTAGTATTTGGATTTATTGCCGGTACTGCAAATGTCCAATTTGTTGATAATTGTGTAATAATGAATTGTGGTAGCGTCAAGTTATTAATAACATTTGAACCTGATTGCGTAGTGTTTGCAATGTTTTGATATAAGCTATCATAATATGCAACTGTACATGATTCATTTGCCTGAAGAGTATTACCACTACATGTGTCAGTATTTGATGCCCAATAAAATGGGTTCGCCAAATGTTGTACTGCATTAACCTTAATTGGTGAACCACTAGTATTCACAAAGTTTAATGCCATAGTTTTAGAAGAGCCAGCTGTTGAACCTAAAAAGTTGTACGGATTTGCTGAAGTCCCTGTTCCGGCTATATTATTTGTTGGAGTATAACTTTGCAAACTAATGTATGACTGATTACCAAGAGTTACCTGAAACGGTACCACACCTGTACCAACTAACGAATCTGTAGTTAATGGCTTAGTAGTGAATAATACTGACAATGATTCATTAGAATTTATTGTTTCACCAGGATTATTTAGATTAACAGGCCCTAAAGTAATTCCAAATGTACAATTATTTGCAGATTCAGCTTGTAATATAGTACCACTAGCACAGCTACCATTGTTATTTATCTTCATCCAGCTTGACGATGAATTATTATTAGTCATATTCCAAGATTCTACTGTTACTGGATGTAAGCTACTAGTATTAGTTACTATTACTGACTCATAACTGATCGCGGTATTATTACCAACAACTTCAAAACTGCTTGGCGCTATTATCGATACAGACTGACGTAATACAGACTGATATAAAATACGACCAATTGGTGAAAGTGAGACCGTTGATGCTCCACCATTATAAGTATATGCCATGTTCACAGTAACAGATGATGATTGTTCATCAATAGCTGAGTTGATTGTTACTCCGCTAATAGTACAGTTACCACCAGCAACTATACTCTGCCCACTACAACTATCGCCAGTAACAGATATGCTTGCCGCAGATTTTGAATCTTTTGTAAATGTAACGTTACTAACATGAATATTTTGATTTGAGCTATTAGTTATTGTAATAGATTTTGTTTGACCTACTGTTGATGCAAATAGGTAGGAAGTATTTTGTAAAACTACCAGCGGTTGCGGATCAGTATATACCGTTACTGGAACTATAGTGCTATTTACATTACTAGCAACAGTAATATTTGTTACACCAGAACTACCAGGAGTAGCTGCTACAGTAGGTGTAATAGTTCCATTAGCTGGTACTGTAGATTGCCCACCATTAAAATTCAAAATCCCCAAATCATCATTAAGGGTAACGCCTGAAACATCAGTTGAACCAACATTTGTTATTATTAATGTTTCTGATTGCGAGGTTGATGAATTTAAAGGGTTTAATACCCCAGTAAGAAGATAGCCTCCTGTAATATAATCACTGGTAGCATTTAATGTTAATGACGTACTTAAAGAATCTTGAAGTATTAATTTAGAAAAACCTCCATTTTTACCAGCCTGTAAATCAGCGCTATTTAATGAGGTACTTTTGCTCGCATCATATTCAACTTGTATTAATGCACCATCATTAAGTTGACTACCTATTGCATAACTTAACCCAATAATACTAAACGCGCTAGAAGAAAAAGTTGCGCTCTTTAATGAGTACGAAGCTTGCTTAGGATTTTGCACCATTACATATGTAACACCGCGTAAATGACTGTTACCAATATCAGTTAACGTACTTGGGATGCTCGGATTTATCAACTTTGGTGTAGTTCCATCTGTGGCAATTCGTACAGCATTATATAACATCGATGAAGACTTGTGAGCACCATAGGTATTGATGTAACTAACTGTTAATGGTTGACTTAATACTGATTGTGTGTTTTTCATCGCATTAAACTGCAAACTAACACGACACTCGCTATTTGGTGCAATGATTTTATCACAACCATTATATGAGGTTATCTTTGCATTAGCTACCCCATTTAGTGAGAACGTAGCATTGTTTACAGGGGCACCAGTAGTATTATAAATGATTGCATCTATAGTGGCTTGAGCACCATTCAATAGTGGCACTTGACCAGCCATTACAATTTTTAATTGATCCGCTGCAACTTGTGCTGGTTTAGGAGAATCAGCACCATCATTGCTATTACTACCATTACTGCCATTGCTGCTTTGCGAACAAGCACTTAAGCTGATTATGCTGGCAGAAGCCAGAAGTTTAACTAAGTTTTTTTTCATATTTAAGTCCATCTAAAAAATTAATTCAGTTGTAAATAATTGCTACCATTTTGCATACAGTATGTTTGATTGGAGTTACCGCTCAAAGACACATCCTGATAATAATACCAAGCATTGGTAGATAAATATGGCTGAGCATAAAATGTATACGATTCAGCAAGATTTCCACTAGAGATAGAACCAGCAGAGTAGCTACATGTTTGGCTATAAAGTGCCGATGCTACGTATGGTCCTACAGTACTACATACACCTAACCCCGAGGTTGAGACATCTAGTGGTAAGGTAATTTGCCCACCAAAACCAGAGTTAAGTTGTATTCTTGAGATCAGGTTGAATGCGCCATATCCAGAAGCATTTGTTATGGCTGACGACATCACTGACGTATAAATATTATAATTTGGATTTTGTGCATAGCTACCATTACTACTTACGCTCAGATTATTAAGAATGTAGATATTTGATAAATTTGCATTTAATGTTGTTGATAACGAGTTTGGATAGGTCAAACTTGTAAAGTTGAATACCTGCTGCGTTAATAGTGATCTCACCGAAACTGAGGGAGACGTTATATTCATATTTTGATTAGTTCCATTGCAGTTGTAGTTATTTTGAGCTGCAGTTTTATAAAAATTCTGAATATATGTAACTACACATGTGTCATTTGAAGCTAAAGTTTTACCGCTACATTGATCTGAAATAATCCAGTAAGTACCAAGACTTCCAGGAGCACCATAGTTATTTGAAAAGCTTTCAACCTGAATCTGATTATTACTTGTATTTTGATAAGTAACAGTTAAACTTTGATTATTCTGTGAACCAAGCAACAGATACGGCGAATTTATCGAACCATCTCCGGTTGCTCCATTACTTGAAACTGATTTAATAATAAAACTTAATGATTGTGGCGTAACAGTATAGTTAATGGTTTTATATGAAGTTTGTGTACCTATAGCCGCATAATTCACATAACTGTAATTAAGAAGCGCTTGCCCAGTAATCAAACTACTACTGCTATATGGTCCTAAGTTTACTAAGACATTACATGATTGCATTGGTGCAAGTGAATTTGTTTGACCAATACCTATTTTACATGGATTACTTACACCACTAGTAGATAATGTCATGTATGCCGGATTATTTGCCAGCTGGATATCGGAAACAGTCCCAGCTGCCAAAGTACTACTATTGCTAAAGGTGACGATTACACTTTCTGTATCAATATTATCACCACTAATACTCAAAGCCCGAATATCAGAAGCAAGAATATTCGCTGTATTCATAGTAGTTGTACTGCTTGTCCGTGAATAGCTTGTAACATTATCGGTATAGTTATTCTGACTATTTGAATAACTGACATTCGCAGAAATATTGTATCGAGTATTATAGCTTCCTGAAGTAGAAGCTTCAGATAAGGTAACTTGATAGTTACAACTTTGCCCAGCTGGTAAAGATTCTCCCGGCGAGCAAGTTCCACCAGTCAAAGTCGTAACTAAATTAGGATTATTTGAGCCAATTTGAATTGGGTTAGTATTACTTAGTTTAATAATTCCGCCACTCGAAGGGCTGTTTGTTATGGTTATCTGAGTAACTTGCGGAATATGGTTCTCTAAAGTAATATTTGTTGGCAGATTTAAAACTAATAAATTCGGAGCGCCAATAATCGTAAATTGCTGATTAACACTATTAGCATTTGCTGCTGCAACAGTTATATTTGCATTAAGATTTGTTGTACCTGCAGTATTTACAGTTATCTTAAACGCTTGTGAGCTATTTGCTGCAATAACAGCTGAGCTATTACTTAAGGAGAAATCATTACTACTTCCGGATAAAGTTACGTTTGCAGGTTGAGAACCAACATTGTAAACAGTGAATGTTTGGCTACTACCTGCTTTTGAGTAGATCGTTGAGATCGGTGATAATATTATGTATGGACCACTGATATATAGCTGGTTATTTGCAACATCTGTCAGAGTTGTTTGTAGTCCATTACTGCTGTTTAAATAATTTAGGCTAAATTGTGCAGTATTGGTAGCAGAATAAGCCGCATTTTTTACATTGTTACGATTGTAATCTGCGGATACTTCATAAGTCAAGATCATTCCCGGTGCTATTGATGAATCATTCGTAAAGTTTTTATTGATTATATTGAATGATGAGCTATTGAACCCTGCATTTTTTAATGATACTGGGGTTTTGCCACTCACATAATAATAGAGCATAGCACTACGTGTTCCGTTAGTTCCAGTCATTGCATTAGGAGAGCCCATTGATAGTATCTTGCTAGGATTTGAACTACTGTCACTATACACTACGCGATAGTTAATGACTGCCGAAGTGGTTTTGGTTTGCCCATTTATCTGATATTTAACCAGTAACTGGTCTGCTGTTGCATCAAGCTTTCCGGAGCTAAGTAGAGGACCAGTATAATCAATTTTGCATGAAGAATGCGGCAATAGAGTGCTACAAACATTACTACCATTTACCAAAGTTGTATGTGTATCGGGGTTTAACGGATCAACATGATTGGAATCATCAATCTGATATTGTATATTTGTAATAGTTTTATTGGTAAAGTTATCCAGCACAAGAAAAGTCGAGGTTCTACTACCATTAAAAACTGGCACAGTACCAGGATTAGCTATAGTCAATATCTCAGGTTCTTCAAATAATGCAGCATCATTATTATTGCTATTACTTGTGTTATTATCAATATGTTGTGCACATGCTGAAATTAATAGAATCATACCAATTGATACTAATTTCGGACTCTTAAACAAAAGCCTGAAATAACTATTAACTTTTAGATTTGAGAACATTTTTATTTACCTATAATTAACAACCAGAAAGCCAACCAATAACTAGTATTGTTTATGTATACCGTTTACCTAGGAATGTATTTTATATATATCTGCTATAAATTGAAATCAACAAAAATGCATATCTGATATACGTTTTTCTAGCTGCATGCAGTTACTTAATGCTGGTTTTGCCCATAGTATATAATTAACTCCCAAATTTGGTACAAGAGGGAGACGACTGTAGTATGCCGATGAACTCGCAAAATATGCAGAAACATTATTCGTCGTATTATTAGTATTGCTATTTCCACTATTTGAGCAAGAGTTGACTCCAAGCAAAATCATAATAAGAACTAGTACGCTTCTTAATGCTTTATACATATCAGTCGGCTTTATAAATTGATTTCATATTTACAAACAATAAAATACTTCTAATATCAGATATTATCTTAGTTTATAAACCATTAAATAAGAAATTTGGAATTTATAACTGCAATTTTGGAAACCATGATTATTCTAATATCTGGAACACACCCCAAAACTAGGACAATTAAAAACGTAAGGAATTGATGTTAAAATTAGGCACTAAGTCCCGAATAAAACTTAGGATTAGGAAAGGTGAAACAAAACCATGCAGATGAATTTAAGCAGCAAATATTAGAAATATACCGAAATGGAACCTATGAGAACGCAACGATTTGTATTGGCATATATGTGGCTAAAACATCGTTTTGTCTATTTTGTTGTTATAATTAACTAGTGCAGTCGCTGTATTTTACGCTGGAAAATTTCCATGACTTTTGGTATTGAAGCTCGACAGGAAGTACTGGAGAATTACCCAAAGTTAGAGATATTTAACTCAGAGCAAGGCAGCCAATTTACCGTGCAAATTTTATTGAGATATTATTGAACCATAGCATCAGTATTAGCATGGATAGTCGTGAGATGGCATTAGGTAACATATTTGAGTGATTTTGGCATTCGCTTGAACAAGAGCAAATCTATCTTGTCGAGCTTTATGCTGTACATGATACTAAAATAGCTATAGCCAAGCATGTGAAATTTTATAACCTAAAAATAAGCATCAATCCTTGAGTTATAAACTGCCAAATAATGTTTACTCTGAAGTTGAAGAGCTAAGAATTTGATGGGATTTTATTATTAACAAGGTTTGAATTTCATATCTTAAATTAAATTTAAAGCAGGTATTGACAAAATCGACCACCATAGATATTTCAAATTTATGAAACTAATCGTCCATTAATAATAAACAAATTTATTTACGCCCCAACTCTTTATCAAGCTGCTGAGCAAATAATTTTACTGCCGTAGGATTCATTGGCGGTGGACCACCTGAAATTTGCTGATTATCACGAAGCTCAGATAGTAGATCGCGGGTCGCCAAGGCCTGCTTGATATTATTAGCATCATACAATTTACCACGCAAATTAATCACTCGCGCCTGCTTTTGTATTGCCAGATCAGCCAAAGGAATATCATTGCTGATTACCAGATCCCCAGCAACCACAGCTTCAACAATCCATTTATCTGCTTCATCAAATCCAGCGGGGACTTGCACCATAGTCACAAACGGAGAATTAGGTAGCGGAAAGAAATGATTTGCTACCATCAGCACTGCGGTTTTAGTCCGTTCACCAGCTCGATAAATAATTTCACGAATTGCTTTAGGACACGCATCTGCATCAACGTAAATTTTCATAATATAAACTTAAACATAATTTTTAACCATAATTCCGTTCTCTGCAATTTGATCCGCCAAATTAGTTAAAAATTCAGGCGAAACCTGAGAGATATTATCCCCCTCTGGTAATGCTGGATTTCTGGCAGTTGAATAGAGTAATACTCCAGCAATATACGGTTTTAATTGCACCGTCAAAGCAACAAATTCCGCGACTAACTCGGCTGAAGGTTCGATTTGATCAACTCGAAACCAGCAACTCTGCACATATGTCTTACACAAAGAACTAGCTAACTCTAAACGTTTAATCACGCCATTAATATCAATACTAACCTGATTTACTTGATTAATTGCACTAGGGCTAGCTCGGTCTATTTTAAACCATAGTTCGCCATTATTCTCGGCAATAATCTTGAGACCTTGTTGAACATTTTCTTTTAAAATCTCACTGCCATTGCTAATTAATACTGTTTTTACGTCCGCATCAATAACATATTTTTGTCGCAACTCAGCAATTATTTCACAAACCGCAACAAAATCCTCAGATAAAGTTGACTCACCATTACCTGATAAACAAATATCATTAAAGCGCTGCAAACCAGCTGGTGCATATTCCTGAATAAACTTGCCATTGACAATCCAATCCAGCATCATATCCAGCTCAAATTTTAAACGCGGTAAATCAATTCGCTCTGGTTTACCACGTACCAGACCTTCAACCTGACAGTACACGCAGCGCCAATTACAGGCATTATTGGTATTTAAATTAATTCCCAGCGACACACCTTGCGAGCGTCTGGACACGACTGGGTAAACATAAATGCAATCTTTAAAATGTCGTGAATGATCGCTAAAGGTCAATATATTATTTTTCATGATATATACGCTTAAAATAAAAGATGGGTAGCCTCAGCCACCCACACTTACAAACCGCTATTGTAAATTATCAGCTTTGCTTATGTTTGGTAATAAGTAATATCGGAATCTGAGTCTCATGTGCCAAATCTTCGGCAATTCCACCAGTAATAAAATGAGAGAATGAACCCAAATGATGTGAACCTAAAATAAATAAATCCGCACCGAATTCTTTAGCATCTTCGGCAATCAGACTACCAATATCAGAACCATAATTTTCAATTAATTTCACTTCTGCGGGCACGCCTTCTTTGGCAATACGCTCTTTTACTTGCTCAATTAACGTCTTACCGATATTCAACAAGGCATCTTTCAATTCAGCTACACCAACCATTTCAATCCCAAAAGTAATTTGTTCAAGATTGACTACATGGCTAATTCTTAATTCAGCTTTAGTCGCTTTAACTAAGTCAATTGCCTCTTGCAATACTTTATCAGAAATATCTGAATTATCAATCGGAACGTAAACTCTTTTAAACATTACAAACCCCTCTTTCGGATACAGTTTAATACTACGTAATTATAACAGAGCTGTCTTAATTATGTTGTCCCAGATGAAGATATTTTATGCTTAGACATTTATGATAAAAATATTAGCAATGAAATATTATTGACATAAAATGCTATAATTGCGCCATAATATATTGATTTATGAAAGGCTAACCTTAAATAGTATTACTGTCAGACATCTAGCAAATGCTGGCAGCTCTTTTGGCTAATCAAAGAAATTTGGAAGCCGACCCATTGCACATGTACTAATTAACCTCAAGGAGACTCACATGCATGATTTTACATATTACAACCCAGTTAAAGTTCTATTTGGTAAAGGGCAAATAAAACAACTTTCGCAATTAATTAGTCCGAATAAAAAAATCTTACTCACTTACGGTGGTGGCTCAATTAAAGCCAATGGCGTTTATCAACAAGTTGAGCAAGCATTACAAGGCTATAAAGTTATTGAATTTAGTGGAATTGAAGCTAACCCAGATTATGATACACTGATGAAAGCAGTGGAAATTTGCCGTAGTGAAAAAATTGATCTGATTTTAGCTGTTGGTGGTGGTTCAATTATTGATGGTAGTAAATTTATCGCTCTGGCTGCTAAATATAGTGGCGATGCTTGGGATATTTTAACCAAACCAGATGTTGTGTTTAATGAAGCAATTGATTTAGGTGCAATTCTAACCTTACCTGCCACTGGTTCAGAAATGAATTCAGGTGCAGTTGTATCACGTCGCAGCATCGGTGCCAAACAAGCGTTTATGAATCCGCTAGTTTTCCCTAAATTCGCAATCTTAGACCCAGAAACCACCTATAGCTTACCTAAACGTCAATTACAAAATGGTATTATTGATCCATTTATCCATGTTACTGAACAATATCTAACAACTGATGTTAATTCATCGATTCAGGATGGATTTGCCGAAGCGGTGTTAAAAACTTTAATCAACGTTGGGCAAGATATTGTTAATGGTACTCAGGATTATGATATACGCGCAAATTGGATGTGGGCAGCTACCAATGCGTTAAATGGAATCATCGGTATCGGAGTTGACCATGACTGGGCAACTCATATGATTGGACATGAGTTAACTGCTGCATATGGCTTAGACCACGGTCAAACACTAGCAATTGTTGCACCACAGCTATGGCGTCAACAAAGCACCAATAAAAGTGCAAAGTTACTCAAATTTGCACATAATGTTTGGGGGCTAGAAAATAATCATCCAGATGTTGCAATCAAACAAGCAATTATTAAAACCGAAGAGTTTTTCCATTCTTTAGGCGTGAAAACTAAGTTTGCGGATTATGGCATAACTGTAGATGCAGATAAAATTGTTGCTAATCTATTCAAATACAGTAGTAGCAATCTAGGTGAACATCAAAATATTGATGCTGTCGCAGTTAAAGAAATTTTAGCTATGGCTGGGTAATCTTTACTTTATGAAAAAAGCCCATGATACAATATCATGGGCTTTTTTAGAGGCGATTTTATAATGCCATGCGACGTAAATCTGACAAAATTTGTGACAAATAAGTTGTAAATTTAGCAGCCAACGCACCATCAATAATCCGATGATCAAATGATAATGACAAAGGTAACATCAAACGTGGCGCAAACTCTTTACCATTCCAAACTGGCGCAATTGAGGATTTTGACACCCCTAAAATAGCCACTTCTGGAGCATTGATAATTGGAGTAAATGCAGTTGAGCCTAAACCACCAAGACTAGATACTGTAAATGTACCACCTTGCATATCAGTTGGTTTTAATTTACCATCGCGCGCAGCTTTGGCTAAAGCCGAAGTTTCTTGCGCAATTGCTACCAAACCTTTTTTATCTGCATCTTTGATTACCGGCACGGTCAAACCATTTGGCGTGTCTGCAGCAAAACCAATATTGTAATAGTTTTTATAAACAATACTATCACCATCAATTGACGCATTAAACTCTGGGAATTTTTTCAAGGCAAATACCGCAGCTTTAATTAAGAATGCTAATGGCGTAACTTTGATTTCAGCACGTTTATACTCTTCGTTTAGTTGTTTGCGGAATTCTTCCATATCAGTAATATCTGCATTTTCAAATACAGTTACGTGAGGAATCATCACCCAGTTGCGCGCCATATTGCCACCGGAAATTTTCTTAATCCGGCTCATTTCTTTGCGCTCAACATCGCCAAACTTAGCAAAATCAACTTTCGGCCATGGTAATAAATCCAAGCCAACACCAGAACCATTCGTTGGAGCAGCACCAGTTGCAATTTGACCAGACATTACACCTTTAACAAAAGTCTTAACATCTTCTTCAGTAATACGACCTTTATTACCACTACCTTTAACTTTACCTAAATCAACACCCAACTCACGAGCTAATTTACGAATTGCCGGTGAAGCAAATGCTTTGGCAAACGCAGTTTCGTCAACTTTTGCTGGCGCAGCTGGAGCTGATGCAACAGGTGCTGGCGCAGCAGCAGCAACCGGAGCCGCAGTTGGTGCAGGTGCTGACGCAGCTACTGGAGCTGCAACAGCAACTGCAGAAGTAGTTTCAACCATCAGAATCAAATCGCCTTGACTAACCCGACCACCTAACTGAACTTTAATTTCTTTGACAACACCACCAACAGTTGCTGGAACTTCCATTGTTGCTTTGTCTGTTTCTAAAGTAATCAAAGAGTCTTCTTCGGCAATCGTATCACCAACTTTTACACTAACTTCGATAATTTCTACATTATCATGCCCACTCAAATCAGGAACAATAATCGGCACAACTTGCGAACTAGCCGCTGCGGCAGGTGCTGGTGCAGTCGCTGCCACTACAGGCTGTTCAGCAACTGGAGCAGCTACCGCTGCAGCTGGGGCTGCCGCAACGGCGCCCGCAGC
>ERZ650309.332-NODE-332-length-23600-cov-8.745594_pt1 | contig 23600 bp, 17 predicted proteins | sample MGYA00376245_ERZ650309 | MGnify/ENA primary metagenome ERZ650309 (study PRJEB26733, sample SAMN07839294) | wastewater metagenome | biome: urban; feature: wastewater treatment plant; material: waste water | place: USA: North Carolina | collected 2016-04-26 ...
CAATTTAATACCGCTGTGATCGAAAGTTTTTTGCACCACCGATTTGCGCTCAATGCTGCGCGTCATTTTTGGCGGTTTGCCAAACAGCAGCGACATCGGCAAATCCACGGGTGCGTTATTAAAATGCGCATCGTCCACGCGCAAATGTTTTTCTTCTGTCGCCGTACCCACCACCGCATACGGACAGCGTTCGCGTGCACAAATGGCATCAAACTGCGCGAGGTCTGCTTCTTTTACCGCGAGCACATAACGCTCTTGCGCTTCGTTGCACCAAATCGCCAGCGGACTCATGCCCGGCTCATCGCTCGGCACGGCGCGCAAATTAAACACACCGCCCGTGCCGCCATCTTTTACCAATTCTGGCAGCGCATTCGATAACCCCCCCGCGCCGACATCGTGAATAAATTGAATAGGATTTTTTTCACCCAACTGCCAGCAGCGGTCGATCACTTCTTGGCAGCGGCGTTCAATTTCTGGATTTTGACGCTGCACGGAAGCAAAATCCAAATCGGCGCTACTCTGCCCAGAAGCCATGGAAGATGCTGCGCCACCACCCAAACCAATTTGCATGGCTGGACCGCCGAGCACGATCAATTTTGCACCGGCTGCAAACGGTTTTTTCTCGACATGCTCTTCACGAATATTGCCGTAGCCGCCGGCAATCATGATCGGTTTGTGATAACCGCGCATTTCTTCGCCGTTCGCGCCTTCTGCGGGCAATTCAAAACTGCGGAAATAGCCGCACAAATTCGGGCGACCAAATTCGTTATTAAAGGCTGCACCGCCCAAAGGCCCGTCAATCATAATGTCTAAAGCAGACACAATACGATTGGGCTTGCCATAAGCCACTTCCCAAGGTTGCACAAAATTGGGGATTTGTAGGTTGGATACGGTAAAGCCTGCTAAACCTGCTTTGGGTTTGCCACCACGACCTGTTGCGCCTTCGTCACGAATTTCACCACCAGAACCTGTCGATGCGCCTGCAAACGGAGAAATCGCGGTTGGGTGGTTGTGGGTTTCAACCTTCATTAAAATATGAACAGGCTCATTGCTATAACCATAGGTTTTGCTGCTTGGATTGGGAAAAAAGCGGTCAGCTTGATGGCCAACAATCACCGACGCATTATCTTTATAGGCAGACAAAATATTGGCTGGTGCATGATTGTAGGTATTTTTAATCATACCAAATAAAGACTTATCGGCTTTTTCGCCGTCAATTGTCCATTCAGCATTAAAGATCTTGTGACGACAATGCTCAGAGTTGGCTTGAGCAAACATCATCAATTCAACATCGTGTGGATTACGACCTAATTGTTGAAAGCTCTCCACTAAATAATCAATTTCATCAGGTGATAAAGCAAAACCAAATTCTTGGTTGGCTTGTTTTAAGGCTTCACGACCACCGCCTAAAATATCAATTTTTTGTAAAGGCTGTGGCTCATGTTCAGCAAATAACACCTCTGCATCTTCGACACTGGCTAATACGCTTTGGGTCATGCGGTCATGTAATTTAGCGGCAACGGCTTGGCGTTGCTCTACGCTTAATTCACTGGTGGTTTGTAACCAATAGACGGTAACACGCTCAACACGTTGTACTTTATCTAAGCCACTGTTACGTGCGATGTCAGTCGCTTTAGATGACCACGGAGAAATCGTGCCAATGCGTGGAGTAATCACAAACACAGCATCAAATTCACCTTCGCCAAAACCCTCGGCATTAAACTCTTCACCATAATGCAATAATTCATGTAATTGTTGTTGCTCATGGTCATTTAAGGTTTGGTTGACTGCAACGACATGGACAAAGCGACTGGTTAAACCAACAATACTCGGCTGTACTGCTTGTAAATCAGCTAACAGACGCTTGCTTTTAAAAGAAGATAACGCCTTAGCACCACTAACAATTAACATGACATACTCGCTCATTAGAGGGATGAAGAAAGAACTTAATCGTGTATCGCTATTAACCCTCACTCTAACTCTCTTCCCGAGGGAGAGAGAACCCCATCTCCCTGTGGGAGAGGATCGGGCTGAGGGAAACATTGATAAAAACTGAGGGCGTATATGATACATCAGGATAAGGCTTTACGCCTAAATTTTTCCCCAATTCGCTGCTAAATTGACGGTTTTAACCAAAATCTAGTCAGGCTTTCTCAAGTGTTTTAGCGTTTTTCTCTGTAAACTTATGTCTAACAATTTTACAAATTAGTGTAGTTATTACTCGTTTTTTGTTAAAGTTGCCGCTAAATTGGGATTTCCGATTATTTTTTAATCAACAAAATATTGGGGGTGTGATACATGACAGGCAAAAAGGCCTTGCCAGCCATCAACATCATGAGAAGCTATTTAATGCAACATTGGCAGCGTATTGTGCCTTTATGCTTATTAATGATGGTTTGTTTACAGCTTCATCCTTCAAAACAATATACTGTTGACGAAATCCTAGAACGTGGCAGTTTACGCGTGATTGGTATTGCAGGGCCAACCACTTTTTTACCGCATGGAGAGCATGGGGTACGCGGCTTACAATATGAATTATTACGCCAATTTGCCAACGATTTAAATATCCGTTTAGAGATTGAACAAGCCCCCAATGCCGAAGCGGTCATTGCTGCTTTAGAAAAAGGTGAAGCCGATTTGGGAATTACTGGCCTTGCTAATAATGATCCACGTTTAGCAGGTTTAGAAATTAGTAAACCCTATTTAAGTACCACTCAACAACTGATTCAACGCTCTGGTACACGTTTAAGCCCTAGTGAAGCCAAAATTGCTGTCAGTCAAAATAGTGCTGAAGCTGATCTGATTGAGCAATTACAGCCCGAAGCGGATGTGGTACAACTTCGTTATGCCACGCCTGACGAACTCTTAGAAGAAGTCAATCAAGGCCAAGTGGATTATGTGGTGATGAATGACAGTGAGTTTGCTGCTCGTCGTACCGCTTTTCCGCAATTAAGTCTGAAAAAACAATTAACCACTAGCCAACTGTCATGGACAATTCGTCCTCGTGATAAACAGCTTTTAAGATTTGCCAATCGTTTTTTAACGAAAACTGAGCAAGATGGCTCTTTACAACGTTTAAGCAATTTTTATAGTCAAGGCAATACCTTTAATGCTTTTGGGGTAAAAACCTTTCAAAAAGATATTCAACAACGTTTGCCGTTGTATCAAGCCCAATTTAAAAAACAAGCCAACACTCACGATATGGATTGGCGTTTATTAGCAGCGATTGCCTATCAAGAGTCTAAATGGGATGTCAATGCGGTGTCACCCACAGGCGTGACAGGTATTATGATGCTCACCAAAAATACCGCTGAAGAAATGGGTATTGCTAATCGCAATAACCCTCAACAAAGCATTTTGGCAGGTTCAGCTTATTATCAACGGATGATTGATAAAATTCCTGATACTGTGCATGAACCCGATAGAACGTGGATGGCCTTAGCCGCTTATAACATGGGCTATCGTCATGTGTTAAAAGCGCGTGAATTAAGCCTAAAACAGGGTGATGATCCTGATAAATGGTTGGATGTGAGTCGCCATTTACGTCAATTACCGCGTGCAGGCCAAGCCTTAGTGTATGTACAAGAAGTCCGTCGTTATTATGATGCCTTATTATTACAAGATAGCCGTAGTCATTGGATGGCCAGTTTAGAAAAGAAGTGGGTCGTAGCTGAGTAAACTCAGACCATTTTCTTTTTAGCCTCTCGCCTCCCCCTAAAAAAATCTGACAACTGTTTACTGGCTTCATCGGCCAGTAAACCGCCTTCAAATTTAAACACATGGTTGTAATAACCTGTTTCTAGTTGTTTTCTGGCACTGACTAAAGAACCTGCTTTGGGTTCTGTGGTTGCAAAAACAACTCGACTGATTCGAGCGTGAATCAATGCGCCCACACACATGGTACAAGGCTCTAAAGTCACATATAAAGTACTGTTTTCTAATCGGTAATTTTGGAGTTTTTGTGCAGCTTGGCGAATAGCAACTACTTCGGCATGAGCGGTTGGATCATGGGTAGCAATGGGTTGATTATAGCCTTCACCAATCACTACTCCATCAACAACAATCACCGCCCCTACAGGGACTTCGCCAAGTTCAGCCGCCTGTTGTGCCAATGCCAAAGCCTGACACATAAATTGATGATCTTGCTCAGAAAAATTATTATTTAGAATCAACATAAATTTCTATTAAGGGCTTATTCACCCCCGAACGAACATATAAACGTAAATTATTAAATGCTTGCATGGTTTGTTCTAACAAACGATTAAAATGTACTTGTTCAGCTTGTACATTTTCAACTTGATAACCGTTGATATAACTGATTTCGACCTGCATTAAGCCATACTCGCCCATTAACGGAATTTTCGCCCAATGCTCTAAGGCTTTGAGAGCATCTTTTTGACGTAATGCCTCCAAAACATGGGTTAATGTCGCTGGCCATGCAGGCAAACTATGACGGACAAAAAACATCGTTAACTCTAATAAAGCAGCTTCAGTATTTTGGATTTTGGCAGAAAGGGACATGACTAATGCAACACTTGAAAGTCTGGAGAAGACATAGGTTGATAATCACTAGGTAGTTTACCTGTCAACTCAATCAATACACGTCTATTTAACGGCGTACCTTCTGGATTATTAAGTACAACTTTAGCCTCTAAGTGAGGGTAACTAACCGCCGCGCCAATCAAATCATCTACTAAATATCTAGGCGACCAGCCTAATAATACGTGGTCTTGTGTCTTAAATTGAAATCCTAATCCTGTTGCTGGATTATTTAACTCTAACAAAACCCCCAAACTCTCTCCGACTTGTAAAGCTAAAATACGCTCACGTACAGTTTCATGACAATATCTCAAACCATGTAAAAAGAAACGACATCTAAAAGTGGAATCATCAGCTTTTTCTAGTTTAGGAAAGACCTCAAGACTATCCGTTTGTCTTTCTCCTCCAGTAATTGCCAAAATATCTAATAAATCGACAGAGGAAGTATCCAAATCAAGAGAGCGTAAATACTCTTCAAACCCACGCCTATTTGACGCTAAAACACGATTCTTAAACAGTGGAAACAACTCTGAAGACTCATAACATTTTGAAAAATCAGGAAAAGATGACATAGGATGAAAGCCTTGCCGTTTGGCCTTTTCCACGCCTTGAATATACTTAAAAATATACTTAGATTCTTTTGCATCAGCATCTAAACGGCCAACAGGAAACCAAGCTCTTGTTTCAGGCGATTGCCAAGCTAGAAATAGCGTTTTCATGTCAATAACCTTATTAATCGTTGATATGTATTCTCTAAAAGTAGTTTAGCAAATTTTTTACTGATATCAGACGCTCTATCAGAGGGAACGTCATCTAGTGTCGCTTGTATTTTATCTAAAGGTATTAGAGAAAGAGCCTCTAATGCTGGTTTAAAATAACTTGGGTATTTCGTGGCTGCTTGCTCAACTAATAATATAGGATTTATACCGTGTGAATCTGTTTCATGCCAATAAATACCACCACGCCCTTTATCAAGGTACTTATTAATCGTTTTATTTTTGATGATCACATTCTTTTTTTCATCTAACAACTCTCGACCTAATGATGAAGCGTGGTCAAATGAAGGAGCAACATCATAACTTTTTAGAGAAGGCGTATTTAGAACTTGACTATACATTATTGTTCGCCAAAACAATCCCCAATTTTCATGATGACGATCTGTATTCGCAATCAAAGCATCTAATACCAAATAGCCAGCCAATTTAGTTAAAATATATGAACTATCTTGCTCTTGAGGGAACATGAGTAATAACGCATGAATAATATTATGCAATGTATGTTCTGATTGGTGCTGCTTTTTACTTTGATCATAATTTGCTAAATGCCCAGCCAATATTTCATTACCATGCTCTAAATGTACATTATGACTGGTAATAAAACTCAATGATGCTGAGCCCCTACGTCCTTGATACTCTGCTAATTCTACTTTTGCGGCATTAAAGCCAACAACATACGCTATTTCAGCCGCTACTTTTTCTGCCCAATCTTCTCCAGTGACCACATTACCAACAGGAAGCTGAATAATTCTAGCTTCTTTAAATAGCCACTTTTTACCTTTGCACTCAAACCAAAATTTTGTTTTACTACCCAACTGCTCATCATCAATAATTTGTGTTGATTGAACATGAATAATTGGGTAGCTCATCTCATTTACTCTATTTATTCCCACTCAATCGTTGCTGGCGGTTTAGATGACACATCATAGACCACACGCGATACGCCAGATATTTCGTTAATAATACGGTTAGACACCTTCTCAATTAACTCATAAGGCAAATGCGCCCAACGTGCGGTCATAAAGTCAATGGTTTCAACGGCACGTAAGGCAATCACCCACGCATAACGACGACCATCACCAACAACACCAACTGATTTTACAGGCAAAAACACAGCAAAGGATTGACTGGTACGGTGATACCAACCTGCTTTGTGCAATTCTTCTAAGAAAATGGCATCAGCTTCGCGCAATACGTCAGCATATTCTTTTTTCACTTCACCCAAAATACGTACGCCCAAACCAGGGCCAGGGAATGGATGACGATAGACCATGTCATAGGGCAAGCCTAACTCTAAACCAATTTTACGCACTTCATCTTTAAACAATTCGCGTAAAGGTTCGAGCAATTTGAATTTCATATCTTCTGGCAAGCCACCAACATTATGGTGTGACTTAATGACGTGTGCTTTACCAGTTTTGCTAGCGGCAGATTCAATCACATCAGGATAAATTGTACCTTGGGCTAACCATTTGATATTATTTAATTTTGCTGACTCGCTATCAAATACTTCAATAAACACACGACCAATAATTTTACGCTTTTGTTCTGGATCAGCAACGCCTGCTAATTCGCCCAAAAACTGGGCTTCAGCATCGGCACGGATGACTTTAACACCCATGTTTTTGGCGAACATGTCCATGACCATATCGCCTTCGTTTTTGCGCAACAAACCATTATCCACAAACACGCAAGTGAGTTTGTCACCAATCGCACGATGTAATAAAGCCGCTACCACGGAAGAATCAACACCACCTGACAAGCCCAACAACACATGGTCGTCACCCACTTGTTCACGAATACGACGGATACTGTCTTCAATAATTTGGGCTGGTGTCCACAAGTCATCACAAGCACAAATTTCACGAACAAAACGACGTAATAATGCTTCACCTTGTAAAGTATGGGTGACTTCAGGATGAAATTGCATACCATAAAAGCGTTTAGCTTCACAGCTCATAGCTGCAATTGGGCAACTGGGTGTGCTTGCCGTGATATTAAAACCTTCAGGCAAACGTGTGACTTTGTCACCATGACTCATCCACACATCAATAAAACCTGTACGGTCTTCGATGCCATTAAATAAGCTGTCAGCCTGTGTGATGTTAACTTCGGCATAACCAAACTCACGCACATTAGACGACTCTACTAAGCCACCTAATTGTTGTGCCATGGTTTGCATACCATAACAAATCCCTAACACAGGAACACCAAAGCTAAAAACCGCTTCAGGCGCGCGTGGGGTATTGGCTTCGGTCACGCTTTCAGGACCGCCTGACAAAATAATCCCTTTAGGATTAAAGGCTTTAATTTCATCAGCCGTCATATCATAAGCACGTAACTCACAATACACACCCAATTCACGTACACGACGAGCAATCAACTGGGTATATTGTGAACCAAAATCTAAAATCAAAATACGATGGGCGTGAATATCAACTTGCATAGGAATACTCTAAGAAGATAAAGGTGCAATTCCCTCCCCTAATTTAGGGGAGGGTTAGGGTGGGGTTATTAATGAAAGAATCCCCCTCCCTGCCTCCCCCTTATCAGGGGGAGGAGCAACCTAGAAAAGACTTAACCAATACGATAATTAGGGGCTTCTTTGGTAATTGTCACGTCATGAACGTGGGACTCTTTCATACCCGCAGAGGTAATTTTGACAAACTGCGGCTTGCTACGCATGTCTTCAATATTAGCTGAACCTGTGTAGCCCATTGACGAACGTAAACCACCCATTAATTGATGCACAATACCATTCATTGGGCCTTTGTATGGCACACGACCTTCGATGCCTTCAGGAACGAGCTTTTCAACCCCAGCAGAAGCATCTTGGAAATAACGATCACTTGAACCTGTAGAGCCAGACATTGCGCCTAAAGACCCCATACCACGGTAAGCTTTGTAATAACGGCCTTGGAATAACTCTACTTCACCAGGTGCTTCTTCTGTACCCGCTAATAAAGAGCCAACCATAATCACGTGTGCACCTGCGGCAATCGCTTTAGCAATATCACCTGAATAACGAATACCACCATCAGCAATCAATGGAATTTGATTATTTAAGGCACGAGCAACGTTATCAATCGCCGAAATTTGTGGCACACCAATACCCGCAACAATACGTGTGGTACAAATCGAACCCGGCCCGATACCAACTTTAACAGCATCAGCACCTGCATCTAACAAGGCCAAAGCAGCATCGCCAGTCGCAATATTGCCACCAATCACTTGCATATGTGGGAAGTTCTTTTTAATCCATGCCACACGATCAATCACACCTTTGGAGTGGCCATGTGCGGTATCAACCACAATAACATCAACACCTGCTTCAATTAAGGCTTCAACACGTGCAGGCGTATCTGCACCTGTACCAACGGCTGCACCGACACGCAAACGACCATGCTCATCTTTACAAGCATTAGGATACATTTCGGCTTTGCGGAAGTCATTAACGGTAATTAAACCTTTTAATTTGAAATCATCATCAACGACCAAGACTTTTTCGATGCGATGTTGATGTAATAAGGCTTTAATAGTTTCGGAAGTTTCACCCTCTTTGACGGTGACTAACTTATCTTTTGGCGTCATGATCGATGAAACTGGTTGATTTAAACCCGTTTCAAAACGCAAATCTCGGCTGGTAACAATACCGACTAAATCATCACCTTTAACCACAGGTACACCCGAAATTTTATGGGCTTGGGTTAAATGCAATAATTCTAAAATAGTGGTTTCTGGGCTAACGGTAATCGGGTCTTTAACCATACCTGCTTCGTATTTTTTTACACGACGCACTTCAGCAGCTTGTGCAGCAATTTCCATATTTTTATGGAGAATAGAAATACCACCCTCTTGTGCCATGGCAATGGCCATTTTTGCTTCGGACACGGTGTCCATAGCAGCAGACATTAAAGGGATATGCAAGCTAATACCGCGAGTTAGTTTAGTTTTTAAACAAACATCTTTGGGAAGAACGGTGGAATAGGCAGGAAGTAAAAGCACGTCATCAAATGTGAGAGCTTCTTGGACGATGGTTAACATAAACGCGCCACCCGTTGACTAAATTAAAAGTCGCGCAATTATAGTCTTGTCTGGGGTTTGATTAAAGTAGTAATGTGATTTCGCTTGATAAAAAAACAAAAGAGGCAAAAAATGCCTCTTTTGTTATTGTTTTTGGAAGTTATTTAGAACAACCTACTGGAACAACTGCCCCACCCGTCGCCAAGAAGTTCACTGTTTGACATTGCATTTCTGTAGTAATTGATAAGAATGTCGCTTTTTCAGCATCTGTTGCAGTATCACCTGTTGGTGCAGCAGGGTTAATCAAAGAGCCATGTGTACCTTGATTAAACTGCAGCCAAGAACTACCTGTTAAATTTTGCTTAGTAACAGTAGCAATATCAATCTCTTTTTTATCACTAAAGCCCATTGCACGTGCTAAAGCGGTATTACCCGATAAAAAGCCTGTTGCGCCTATTTTATCTTGTGTTGCAGTCGCATCACCTTTTAAAGCAGCATTAGGTACTACTAAATCATTTAATACTTGAGTAAAGTGTATAGCATGATTATTTTTAGCAGCCGCCGCAAAGTTAATTGGATCACCACTATCTACTAAAGTTTGAGCAAAACGCATAAAGGTTTCATAAGTATCTGTATCTTCCAATACTCCATTTCCTTTTAAGCCATTGGCAATAATCGGGCCATAAGATTTAGACGCATCTAATAACTTAGGAATAGCACCTCCACCAACCGATAAAGAAGCAGCACCTATTGTTTTAAGATTATCTGCACCCAAAGCAACAGTACCCACAATAGTACCTAAAGAAATACCTGTAAAAGTAACTTTAGAAGTATCAATATCACCACCTGCTACGCCATCTGTATTTAAATTAGCTAAACTTTTAGCCAAAACTAAAATATCAGCGGCACCTTGTCGTAAATTGTCACGACTTGTTATTGGGCTAGCTAAATTAATAAAATGTGTACCTGAACCATCCACTTTATCATCTTTACCCGCTGCACCTGTTTGATTATTAACAAAATCAGCATCAAAAGTGCGCTCATTTTCTGTCATCAAACTTGCTGCTGGACTTCCAGCCAACAATTTATTTTTATATAAGGGATTATCTGATGCTAAGCCATGCAACGGTAAATCAATAGCAATTGTAGCAAAACCAGCTTTTGCCAAGCTTGGTGCAATTGCCAACATATCAGAACGATTGCGTGTTATACCATGTTGAAAGATACTAATTGGCCATCCAGTAGTTGGTTTAACACCTTTTGGTACAGTTAATATTACTGGAATAATTTGATCACTTTGTTTAAGTGGTAATGGGAAACATGTTGTTGTACTAAGACTAGGTTCTAATGTAATGCCATTGATTACTTGTTTTGCAGCATAAGCGCCACAAGGAATTTTGCCTAATAAACTAGCAGTAAAATCTGGCTTTGTGGCATCAGCCTTCCAATAAGTATTTAAAATAGGTGTAGGATTAGCTTCAGTTGCAGCGGCTTGAGTTGACATATAATAAGGCACTTTTAAAGTTCCCACGTATACATCTGTTTGATTAGCATTTGGTACAGTTGTTGGCGTTTTACCTGCCGCAACAGCAGCCGCATCTAATAAGTCTTGTACCGTTTTACCAATAGGTGCTACATTTAAATCGCTTGCTGTTGTATTGGCAGCAACCATATCTAAAGTTTTTGTTGTGCTTTGAGTGGTTACACTATAAGCCAACAATACATCACTTTCGGCAACTCCTAGTGGTTTGAGACCAGTCACAACTGGACGAATAACTTGGCTACGTAAAGCCTCCAATGTTGCTTTGTCGGCAGCCGAATAATTTTTTAAATATAAATCGGTATTATCAGTAACTTTGGTATCACTATTTAACAGTTTAAACATATAACTCGGTGCAACCATACCACCATCTAATGTTTTTACGCCCTTTTTCAAAGCCACTAAATAAGTTGTGCTTGCCGCTAAAGGCTTTAATGGTTCTATTAATAAACGAGTACGTTGGGCATTAATAGGGACACCACTACTGTCTTTTACCGTTGATGACTCTATCGTGTAATCTTCACCGTACTTTAATACTCTAGTTAAAGCGGGATTGGCATTTGTTTCAACAATCATTAAATTTTTGGTAAGTGCTTCAGATTTCACATCAACCATACCAAAAATATCAATAAACCAAGAAGCAGTGGTTGAGTAACCATCCTGCAAATTAGCTTGTGTAAGTAGAGGATTATTGCTCGCATTAGGAATATTTAACGTAGGCGTTTTAGCACCAGCAAAAAAAGCATCAAACGGGAAAGGAACAATTGCGCTACGATTTTCACCTGCTGGAATAACTGGCTCAAAACCAACATATGTTTCAGTGACCGCTTGTTGTTCTTCGTCATCACCAATACAACCCACCAATCCTAAAGAAACGGCTAACATAGCAACCGCAAGACGTGTTTTTTTCATCATAGACTCCAATTGAAAGGCAAAAGGCTTGTATCATTTATGCTTATTTAATCACTATACGTTATTATTTTTGGCAACAATACAAACCCAATATTGTTGAGAATTTACACCGTTATCATGGATTGCCATGAAATATATAAATCCTGTGTTGTTATTATTCAAAGCTGATTTATAACGCGTTTTACCCCAATTGTTCAATTAAACATTGTCGCTAATCTGTTAACTATCGTTCAATTTCTTGCATCATTTGTTTTTCGCGTGCTTCTTGCATTTTGTTACGGTTTTGAATCATGTCTTCCCTCACCTCATGTAACAATAATTTTTCTTCTTTTGGGGCTTGTTGTTTTTGTGGCAACGGCTCTAAACGACTAATTTTGCCTGTATCAACAATGGTTTGTGTTGCATTTTTATGTTCGGGTGTTGTGGAGTAATGCACTGTTCCCTCTTTGTCTTTCCATGTATACACTTCTGTTTTTGTGGCAATCGGTGCTGGTGTGGTTTGCATCTTTTGCCATTGTTTTTTCAAATTATCTTGTTGCCACCATGCTAGGCCAGCTATGACTAACATGCCAACAACAATTTTATCTCCCACAGCCATATTTCGCTCCTCGATAAAAATAGAGTATCCTCAATCGTAGCTCTTCATTATATTTTACAAATTATCATGTTTCATCGCACATTGTTATTTATTGGTGTTAATCTTTTAGCTAACGCTAGCTTTGCGTTACCCAAAGAACAACTGACTGCTGGCGGCATTGCCATTATTCCATTGCCGAGTTATATCTCTGAAAATGCTCAAGTAAAATTTGGCTCTAACTTAGTGCCTGTTATTACACGAGAAGACGCATTATTTGCTGTCGTTGGTATTCCGTTAAGCCACAAAGAGCCTGAGCTATCTATTACGATCACTGATAATCAACTTAGTGATCATTTAACGATTCAATTAAGTAACAAAGACTATCCCGAACAACGCATCACATTGCAAGAAACACAAAGCAACAAAGTCACACCAAGTGAAGATGAGTTAGCTCGTTATAGCCGTGAAGCGATAGAGCAAAAAACGGTTTATCAACTCTTTTCGTCTTCTCAAACAAAATCATGGCCAAATTTTGCATGGCCAATCAAAGGCCGCATTAGCAGCCCATTTGGTTTAAAACGCTTTTTTAACGACCAACCGCGTGACCCTCATTCAGGTTTAGATGTGGCTGCTCCCGAAGGAAAAGCCATTGCTGCACCTGCGGATGGTATTGTTGCCCAAACAGGTGATTATTTTTTTAATGGCAAAACAGTGATGATTGATCATGGTCAAGGCATTATTTCAATGTTATGCCATTTAAGCAAAGTTGATGTTGCAAAAGGTCAAACTATAAAACAAGGAGATATCATTGGTTTGGTGGGACAAACAGGTCGGGCAACAGGCCCTCATCTGCACTATGGTGTAAGTATTAACAATGCTCGTATTGATCCACTGTTAGTATTGCCAACCCCATGAAACACCATATTTTTTTAAATCAATTAACATGGTCAACACAACAAACCCATGATCACTTGCTTAAACTTAATAAAGATGAACAACAACAGGCAAAAATCTATACCCACCCTTTACGTTTAAGAGCATTTGTTGCTAGCCGCCTCATGCTAAAACAAGCATTAAATTTGCTTAATAATACTCAGCAAGATTGGTTATTTGCTAAAGATCAAGGACGTTTAATTATTCGGTATCCTGCGGTTAAATGGTATATCAGCCTAACGCACAGTGATGACTATTTAGCTTGTTTATTAAGCCCACAACCTTATTGTGGTGTTGACTTAGAACAGAGAATGTATAAACCACGTTTTTTGGCGATTGCCAAACGTTTTTTTGCAATTGATGAATTTTTACATCTAAACACATTAGCAGAAGATCAAGCATTCATTTGTTTTTTGGATTGGTGGACGCGAAAAGAGGCTTGTATTAAGGCTTGGCATGTGGGGATTGCTCATCATTTAAATAGCATTGTCTTTAATCCATCGCAATTATGCCCTATTCGTTACCCACAACAATTTGAGCATATTCCACTACAGTTACATACTATTTCAAGCCCTCATTTGCAAATTGCTTGTGCAGTAAATGATATAAATCCAGAGTGGTTTGTACATCACTTAACGTTATAACCATGCACTTAATAACATTTCAAGTTGCTGTTTGCGGAAAGGTTTGCTTAACATCACATCCATACCAGCATTAATACAAACAGTTTCATTTTCTGTACTCGCATTAGCGGTTAAGGCAATAATTGGAATTCTTTTTTCCATTTCTTGCTCACGCCATAAACGAGTGGCCTCATAACCATCCATGATCGGCATTTGACAATCCATTAACACCAAGTCTATGCTGCCTGCACTTAAATGCACTAAGGCTTCTTGACCATTATTAGCCGTTGTCACGGTACATCCCGCCACTCTGAGCATCGCTTCGGCCACTTTACGATTAGCAGGATTATCATCTACGACTAATACATGAGCATTAAATACACGCTTTTTATCATTCACAACAACTGGCTGAGATTCTTTGGCACATGCTTCACAAATCGCTAAAGTCACCTCAAAACAAAAACAGCTTCCTACCAATAACTCACTTTCAACTCTTAAATCGCCCTGCATTAAACGAGACAAACTCCAAGCGATGGCTAATCCTAAGCCAGCACCACCAAAAGAGCGAGTATGCGAACGGTCTGCTTGAGTAAATGGTTGAAAAATATGTGCCTGCATTTGTTGACTAATACCAATACCTGTATCAAATACTTCACATAATAATTGCGCTTGTGACTGATTGTATGGGCTTACTTTAACTCTAAGCCCTACACGTCCTTTTTCGGTAAATTTAATCGCATTATCAATTAATTTGATTAATAGTTGACGAATTCTCATTTCATCACCTTTTAACCATAAGTCATCACGTCCTTCAAACTCAAAAACAAACTCTAAACCTTTATTTTTTACATCAATAGCAATTCGTTCAACTAACTGCTGCATAGCTACTTTGGGTAAAAATGCTTGTGTACTTAAAATCAAACGTTGTTCTTCAATTTTTGAGAAGTCTAAAATATCATCAATTAATTGTTTTAATTGAGAAGATGCTTTTAATACATCCTGTACATTTTGTTGATCATTCACAGATAAGCTTTGGGTGTCTAATAATTGTAGTCCACCAAAAATACCATTTAGTGGTGTCCTTAATTCATGACTCATCATTGCTAAAAATTCACTTTTGGCTTTATTAGCCTTATCTGCTCGCTGACGAGCAGTCATTAATTCTTCTGTGTTTTTGACTTGTGAATTACGATTATCCTCTAACATTGCTGCTAATAAGTTGAGATGGTATGCCAATGCTCCTAATTCGCCATTTTGTTTAATATGTACTCTTGCATCAAATTGACGATTTTTTAATGCCCCCACCAAACCAATAATGGCTCTTAAGGGCTTTTCTAAACCAATCGCCATCCATACAGCCAATCCAACAACACCAAGTAAGACCGCGATGGCTAATAATGCACTTTTAAAAACGAATTTTCTTTCTTTATCATAGATATACTCTGCATTTAGACCCACATCAACAAAACCAAGGATAGTTTGCTTATCTTGCTCTGGTGCCTTTTCAACCAACCAATCATTATCATCTAACTGTAAAGATTGCTGATAAATAGGCACAGAATAATGCAATTGTGCTTCTTCCAACGCTTGTTTGTTTTGTTTGGATAAAATAACTGTTTTATCTGCCTTCATCACAGAAACAGAAGACACCATGGGCTGTGCCAAAATTGTATTAACTTGAGGAACAAGGCTATCTGCATTTTCAGTAATAATGGCAAAATCAGCACTGGACGCTAACTGCATGGCAATAATTTGGCCAAAGTTTTCTTGTTCTTGTTTAGCATTATGCAATCTTTCTAAGACATGATAAGTCAACAAACAAATTAACATGAGGATAGCTGGCACAATCGCCAACACTAAAATTCTGATCCGTAAATTACGCCAAGGAGTTTTTATGGCCATGATGGCAACTCCTTTTTCTGAATTTTTTGTTCAACTTGTTTAATGTCGGGAATAATTAACCCCAAAGACTTCGCTACTTGCGGATTAAAACTCACTGTCATTTTTTTGACACGTGTTGCGGGTGTTAATTTACGCGTACTAATAAATTGTTTGATTTGTTGTGCTAGTTCTTCATAAATACTTTCTGAGGAGGCATATAAAGACGCAAGACCTCCTGCATTGACAAATGCTGGACTTGGGCCAATTAACACTTTGTTTTGACGATAGGCTGCTAATAAAATAAATCGAATCGTTTCGCGGTTATAAATATAGGTATCTGGCTGCGCTAATAATATATCAGTACTGACGGCCAAATCAGATACTTGCCGTCCGATACGGCTTTTATCAACCGTTTGCACTCTGACTTCAACGCCTTGTTCTAAGGCATATTGTTTAAAACTTCTTAACCATGATAAATCTTCATTTTTGGGGTTAGCCAACATTCCTATTTTGTTAACGGCGGGTTGTATTTCTTTAATTAAGGCGAGTTGTGCTGCTAAACTAGGTGTCCAATATAAAACACCATCATTTTTTTCGATAGAAATATCAGAAGGTTGTGCTAAAACAAATAAAGCTGGGACTCGACTTGTTGGTAATTGTTGCGCTTTATCGTAAGCAAAAACAATTAATAATTCGGCTTGTACTTTTGGCGTATCTGCAATAAAAACGTTAGCCTCGTCTTTAAGCTGCTTAGTCAAATAAGCAAGCATCCCCGACGACTCATCGGCATTGGTCGTTAATATTTGCACTTGTGTCTGGGCATAAGCACTATGACTTAACCAACACAAGAGTAATACGGCATAAAAGCACAGTTTTTTTAACATAATACGCACCATCCCTTGTGCTACTCATCTAAAACAACAATTATAGGACTTACGCGGTTATCGCTTATTGACTCACATTCACCCTCTGCCTTTGGCTTCCTCCCTTATTAAGGGAGGACTAAGAGGAACAAACGCACTTGTTTCAACTTCGCTCAATACGTGCTTACGGCAAAATGCGTAAGTCCCGATTTATCAATCAAATGCATAACTTAGCTGCAACCACATTTTATCACGTGGTGAGCCATTGTGTCGGCGTAACTCTCTATCTTCTGTTAAGCGTATTTGCCAAACACCCGACAACTCTACATCGTGCAACTTACGCATTGACCATTTTTTAGCGACACGCCAATCTAAACGATCAAAGTATAAACCACCATCATCAGGGTCATTATACAATTGATTATAAAATACATAATTTACACTAGATTGTACGCCTTTACCTGAATCATACCATGCGCCAAAATTACCACTGTGTTTTGGCACAAAATCCGTATTATCGTTGCCACCCGTAATATCATCATAAGCATAATTAAGCATGAACCGCCAATGGGGATGAGGTCGCCATTGAGTTGATAACTCTACACCCCGTTGTTGGTGCTCAACTAAGGGGGCTATCACAAAATCATCAATTTCTAAATTATGCTCAGACAATTTTAAATTATCTTTAAAGACACGAATATCAAGCTGTAAATGTTGTTTTGGCAATTCGCCATAATAACCAATTTCAGCAGAAGTAATACGCTCACTGGGTGCGCCGTCAGTACAAATAAATTCTCCTGTAGGCACTCCATAACTATTTGTAAATACACAGCTTGTTCCTGTTGCAGATGGTGCTTGCCCTAAGAATGGAAAATTACCATCATATTTACTCAAACTTCTGTCTTCAGTATAAGCGGTGTATTGCCAATACGCTTTTGACTCTCGTAAATCAGGTGTACGATAAGCTCGCGACGAGACTAAACGCAAAGAGTGTGTTGGCAAAAAACGCCAGTTCAGGGCTAAACGAGGCGATTTTAAACTACCCGAATAATCATCATGCTCATCCATAATACCTGCATTTAAACGCCAATCAGTCATAAATTGCCATTCACCATGTGCAAAAACACGCCATACAGTATTTTCAACTTCACCATTAAAATAATGTAGAGAGTCAGCCCGAGAGTCTTGAATACCTGCACCATACACAATGCGTAAATTCGGATTAATTGTCCACGTATCTTGTATTTCTGCTTCTAAACGTGATTCTTTTTTATTAATATCTGATAAGTAAATAAGCTCTTTTGTATATACGGGATCAGGCTTAATTGAGCCACAAATTTTTCCTTGTTGTAAGCCCGTTTTACAGGCCACCTGTAAGGTTAATGCGCCTATTTGTGGACTAGTCACTGTGGGTAAAGAGGTTTTTTTACCTGCTAAAATTTTACTGACTGCATTTAAAAAGCTATCTGTATAAACTCTATCTTGCACAAATAATTGTTGTAATTCAGGAATAAAGTAGCCTGCTGGCGTTTTAACTCTAATTTGTTGTTTAGACTCAAATTGCGAAAAATCTGTTTGAAATTTAATTTGATGTTGGCTAAACGTATTATTTTCTAAAGAAATATTTAAATAATCTTGTTTAGTTTTTAAATCAGGCTCATCTAAAAACGTCACCAAACCACTATCAGAACGATTACCAGCCACCATTTCTGAATGACCAGCAGCTATTTTTACGAAGTAAGTATTTCCCTCTAAAATCCCTTGACCATAAATGGCTTTTTGGCGTTTGTCATCAGCATAAGGATAAGGATTAAAGATTTTGACAGGATCACCATTTTTATCATAAATCTTATTGCCTTGAGCATCCAGTAAATTTTTCTTTTCATAATATTTATCAAAGCCATCATCGTTGCGCTGATTAGCCGATAACTGCCAACTAAACTGATTTTTTACCCCAGCATAACTAACAAAATTGTCATTAATGCCTTCGCCACCCTGACGCGTATAAGCACGCACAGTAGGCAAATCGGCAGGATTACGCGTAATAATATTAACAATTGCTAAAAAACTATTTGCGCCATACGCAGCAGCATTTGGTCCTCTAATAACTTCAATCCGATCAATATCATCTAGCTCTAACGGCAAACCAATCCAATCAACAAACGCTAAACTGGGTTGAAAAACTGAACGGCCATCAACCAACACTTGCATCCGCCGCGCCATATCGGCAGATGTGCCATGATAACTGACAAAGGCATCCCAACCTTTTTCATAACCCACCACCATACCTGGTACAAGACGCAACACATCAGGAATTTCTCGTGCACCTGATTGGGCAATCATTTGTCGGTCGATGATAGTGACTGAGGCAGGCGCATCAGCAACCGCTTGTTTTAAACGTGTTGCCGATAACACTACGGGCATTTCTTGCTCTGCAAACAAAAAATCGTCGGCAGTTGCATAGGTTTGACAAGTTAATAAGGTAATAGCCGAAGCTAATAACGACTTTTCCATAAAATCCCCTGTTGTCACTAACAAGGGATTAGATGAAGCATACCTTGTTAGCGTTTTTCTTTTGTTTTCTTTTCTACAGCCAAGTGACGTTTTTTCTCAAGTTGCGCAGGTTTTAACACTTTTTCTTCCTTATACGGATTATCACTGGTCTTAAACTCCATTTGCACAGGTGTTCCTTGCAGCTTTAATACCTTCCTAAAAATATTTTCTAAATAGCGTTTATAATCCTTAGACACTGCATCAGTTTGATTACCATGAATCACAATAATCGGAGGATTTTGTCCTCCCATATGTGCATAACGCAATTTAATACGACGACCATTAACCAATGGCGGCTGATGACTTGCTACTGCATCTTGTAAAATTTGCGTTAAGCGGTTGGTAGGGACTTTAATCATTGCCGAATCATAGGCACGTTGAATCGACGGATATAAATCACCTACACCTGTACCATGTAAAGCCGATATTAAATGAATCTTAACAAAAGGTACAAAATCTAAACGTCGTTCAATGGCTAACTTTACTTGATTACGATCGTATTCAGTCATGTTATCCCATTTATTAATAGCTAACACCACTGCACGGCCACTTTCTAAAGCAAATCCTAGCATGTGTAAGTCTTGCTCGACAATACCTTCGCGTGCATCAAAAACAATAATTACCACGTGAGCATCTTTGATTGCTTGTAGGGTCTTAATTACCGAAAACTTTTCGACCGTTTCATGGACTCGACCGCGACGACGAACGCCTGCGGTATCAATTAAGGTGTATTTTTTGCCGTTTCGCTCATAAGGAATATAAATACTATCGCGCGTTGTACCTGGCATGTCATAAACAATAACCCTGTCCTCGCCTAATAAGCGATTAACTAAGGTTGACTTACCTACATTAGGACGACCAACAACGGCAATTTTAATGCCAGTTTCTTCGGGTGATAATTCGGCTTCATCTTCGGGGAATGGTTCTAATAAATCACTAATTAACTGAAAAACACCACGACCATGACTAGCGGCGGTTTGAAAAATGCGGCTAAACCCTAAACGATGAAATTCGGCTGTCGCTGCATCTTCATGCAAACCATCTACTTTATTGACGACCAAAAAACTTTGTTTATTAAGGCGGCGTAAATGATCGGCAATCATTTCGTCAGAGCCTAATAAACCTGCGCGTGCATCAACGACAAATAAAACAATATCCGCTTCTTGAATCGCGGTTTTGGCTTGCTCGGCCATGTAGGCATCAATGCCTTCGTCACTCTCGCCCAAACCACCTGTATCAATCACGATAAACGATTTGTTTTCAAAATGACCATCACCATACTGACGATCACGAGTCAGTCCCGGTAAATTGGCCACTAAAGCGTTACGGGTTTTGGTTAATTGATTAAATAATGTGGATTTACCAACGTTGGGACGGCCAATGAGGGCAATAACAGGTTTCATTGCTAATAACTCGACTATGCAGGCGATGCGGGCTTAGTCCCCTTCTTTTTCTGGTAGAAGGGGTCAAATGAGACTATTGTGGTAAAGGCCAAGTAGTTAATTGCCCTTGTTGACTATAGACCCATAAGGCTTGATTAAAGATAGCTAAATCGGCAACCGCGCCTTTTACCTTAAAACGGCCTAATAGTTTACCATCACTTTGCGCCATAATATGCACATAACCTTGTTTATCCCCCACAAATAATAAATTATTTGCAGTGACTGGTTGGGATAAACCTCGCCATGCAAAGTCTTTTTGCCGCCACACGACCTGACCAGTTTGTTTATCAAAAGCCACAATATGATCACTGGCATCAACCGCATAAATACTGCCTAAGCCTTCTGCTAATGAGTGATAACTCGATAAGTTTTCTTGCCATAGCGGTGTCGGCTTTTTATCATTTTGCAAAGCCAATGCAGACAATTGTCCTTGATAACTCGCTACATATAATTTTTGCTCACTATCTACTAACATTTGGCCATCTACATCGACCATACGCTCCAATTCAGAGCGTCCATTAGAAGAAGCAACTCGACTTTCCCACAAGGCAATGCCTGTTTGAGCTTCTAAAGCAAAGATTTTGCCTGTAGCCCCTGCCACAATCACTTGATCATCAATCACTAAAGGACTGGCATAACCACGTAAACTTAAAGGCGCGGTTGGTGTGTCAAATACCCATACGGTATTACCCGTTTTTGCGTCCAAGCCATACACTTTGCCATCGTTGCTTTGCACAATAACTCGTTCGGGCGTTTGAGTAGCAGCCGCTAAAATAGGAGCATTTAAGTTTTTTTGCCAACGAGGTTGTCCCGTAGTGGCATCTAAAACATAAATATCACCCTTTGCACTAGATAATACCACTCGTCCATAAGCAGCCTGTAAACCAGTTACAGCTTGTTTAATATCTTGTTGCCACGGTTTGCCTTGATTTGCCTCAATTGCCATAACCAAACCACGATGGTTTGCCACATATAACATATTGTTTTGACTAACTAATTGTGGGGCAACTTCATTTGCAATTAAGCCTTTACCCACTCGCCAATTTTGCTTTTGTGTGAGCTTAATTTGCTCATGTTTGGCAGGTAATACTGGCAATGGTGAAGGTTTATGCTCATTTGGATTAGAACTACAAGCGGCAATGGCTATGAGCATTGCAGCTAAAGATATACGTTTGGAGACCATAAAAATTAATGTGTGTCTCCAATCTAACAGGTAATCTTCTGAATAAGCCTTAAAATTAATCAACGACAAACTCCTTGATAGTGAGACTAGGCTTAGTAGCCTGTATGCAGCGTAGCGAAATACAGGGAATGCTTACAAAATTTTGTCCTGTGTTAGGTTGCACTTCACACAGGCTACTACTTAGCCCCTCTACCCAAAGAGGGGGCTAACAGGTTTTAAGAAGGCTCTTTAACAGGTGATGGACGTTTGATTTCGGTCATTTCTAAGCCAACATCTGCCATTTTCATTTCTAACAAGGGACGAGGCTCTTTGCGCTCTACTAAAGCAGTCATTGCTGCTTGATAAGCTTTTTGTGCGCCTGCAATATCACCATTTGCTTTTAACAAATCTCCACGCAATTCTTCACGACTAGGCGTAAATGGTGGATTAGTATCGGCTGCCAATAATGCCAAAGCAGCTTTATTGTCACCTTTTTCAGACAAAACCATCGCCAAGCGAATAGTGGCAATACTTTTTAAACCTTCATCACCTTTTTCTTGATTAAGCACAAAACGCAAATGTTTTTCGGCTTCTTTATAGTCTTTTAATTCAATAGCACGTTTAGCCAGCAAAAATGCAGCATTTGTTGCATAAGGTGTTTTACTAAATTCTTGCATTAACTTTTGACCTTCACGTTGCAAATCAGTATTTGCTGCTTTGTCATCTGAGTTTGCAGCTAATTTTTGATAAGCATCTTGAGAGGCTTGATAGGCATTTGCCGCTAATGCGGCTGTTTGTAATTGGCTTTGTTGCCAATAACGCCAACCTGCAAATACTGCTAATGCAATACTTGCACCGACAATAATCGGTGTACCATAGTCTTGCCAAAAGCGTTTGAGGTTTTCTAGTTGTTCATCATCATGTGTACTCACGCTTATGCTCCTAAATACTGTGCTAAATATGTGCAAATATCTGCTTGATTAACTTGTTGCTGCTCGCCTGTTTTTAACCACTTAACCGTGACTTTTTGTTCAGCGACTTCATTTTCACCTAATAATAAGGCGGCTTGTGCACCCGTTTTATCAGCGCGTTTTAATTGATTTTTAAATTGACCTCCACCACAGTGGCTTACAATACGATAATTTTTTAAACAATTCCTTAGTAGTTCTGCTAACAACAACGCCTGATTAATGGTATTTGTTTCAGAAACAAGGTAAATATCCGCTTCGCTGCTGTCGTTTTGTTGTTGTAAAGTATCCAACAACAACACCAAACGCTCTAAACCTATGGCAAAACCCACGGCAGGTGTTGCCTGTCCGCCCAATTGTGTGACCAAACCATCATAACGACCACCCGCGCAAACTGTACCTTGTGCACCTAAGGCGTTTGTTACCCATTCAAAAACAGTTTTGTTGTAATAATCCAAACCACGTACTAAACGAGGATTAACGGTATAGGCGACACCAGCCGCATCTAATACCGCTCTTAAACTGGCAAAATGTTGTAAAGATTCTTCATCTAAATAATCAAATAATTGAGGAGCATTGGCTAAAACTTCCTGCGTTTTGGCATCTTTGCTGTCTAAAATACGCAAAGGGTTGGTGTTTAAACGACGCTTTGAATCTTCATCTAAACTGTCAATATGTTGACTTAAATAAGCCACCAACGCATCTTTATAAGCTTGACGAGACGCACTTTCGCCTAAAGTATTTAGCTCTAAACGAACAACCTCGCTCAAACCTAATTCACGCCACAAACGTGCGGTCATTAAAATTA
>ERZ650309.333-NODE-333-length-23577-cov-4.923986_pt1 | contig 23577 bp, 10 predicted proteins | sample MGYA00376245_ERZ650309 | MGnify/ENA primary metagenome ERZ650309 (study PRJEB26733, sample SAMN07839294) | wastewater metagenome | biome: urban; feature: wastewater treatment plant; material: waste water | place: USA: North Carolina | collected 2016-04-26 ...
GGTGACGAGACGCCCGCGGTCACCGACGAACGGGTCGCGGCGACAAAGGCCATCGAAAGCGTAGCTCGCGAAGGGAGAGTCACGAGCGTCGAGACCGGCGATCGCACGACTAAGGTTACGGGCACTCCACTTGGCGTAGTACCAGGGGCTCCAGGCCCCATCATTCCACATAGCGTCGAGGAGATTCTCCATGACATCGAAATGGGGGCGGGCGTTATCGAAGTCACGTCGATACTCGCTCAGATGCTTCCACTCAACCCGGCCACACTCCTAGCGATCGAAACCGCTGGCGAGTTCATTGGCCCCGTCGGTTGGTTGGCATCAGTTGCGATAGCGTTCGTCGAGGTCGTGAAGGCGTTGGACGAAGGGTTGCGCCACGATGAAACCATGGGCTGGGTATACGGTATAACGTGGGCCATCGACGCACATGCTGCAGCTCGCGCCGGTACTCAGCTCACGCCCCGTCCGACAGGTATCATTTACAACCCGACCGGTGTTGGCGACCCCCCGGAGCGACGCCGTCAGCGATTTGACGAAGGCGTGCGGCGCGGCATAGATGTTATTACACTGTCGTCGCTCACGGAGGAGGGGAAGGACGTGAGGGTTCGACTCACATTGGCCCTATCGATTGCCGTACACCGGTTGGGCACCGTGGAGGGGCACAAGCAATTTGTGACGCAGCTCTACCAGTATGCGTACAAAGATGCTCATGACCGATTTCACCGCGAGACCTGGGAACTCGACTGGCCAAAGATGGTGGTTACTAAATCGGTGTAGGGATTTGGTCGAACTGGTCGTTGATAGGGAAAGACGTCTTCATGCACAGGTGAGCGAACTATCAGGCACCTTCAACTCGCGATGAAGAGAGCAAAAGACGCTTTCCTGTGGATTTCTTTCTCAATGCTTTTTTCTCAGTGAATCTCCGGCTCCGGTGTTGGAGCGCCAGCGTGCAAGAAGTCAAAATCACAGCCCTGATCGGCTTGGGTGACATGATCCAGGTACAGCGCCGTGAAGCCGCGTTCATACTTTCTTTCTGGTGGCGTCCAGGCGGCGCGGCGCTTTGCGAGTTCTTCTTCGCTGACCAGCAGATTCAGCTTTCGGTTCGGAACATCCAGTTCGATCAAATCTCCGGTTTGAACAAACGCCAATGGACCGCCGACGTAACTTTCTGGCGAAACGTGCAGCACACAGGCTCCGTACGACGTTCCGCTCATTCGCGCGTCGGAAATTCGGACCATGTCGCGCACGCCTTGTTTCAACAGCTTTTTCGGAATTGGCAACATTCCCCATTCCGGCATGCCGGGGCCTCCAAGCGGCCCGGCGTTTTGCAGCACGATCACGGAATCGGCGTTCACGTCCAAAGCTTCATCGTCAATCCGCGCAGCCATGTCGTTGTAATCTTTGAACACCACTGCTTTGCCAGTGTGTTGGTGCAAGCGAGGTTCGGCCGCTGTAGGTTTTATGACTGCGCCGTTTGGAGCCAGATTGCCATACAGAATTGCTGTCCCGCCTTTGGCAGAAACCGGATTTTCGGTCGAACGAATCACGTCTGCGTTATTCGCCTTGGCCGAAGCAATGTTTTCGCCGAGCGTTTTGCCATTCACGGTCAGCGCATCCAGCTTCAGCAAGCCAGGAATTTCATTCAGCAAAGCGCGCAAACCGCCCGCATAGTAAAAATCCTCCATCAGGAACTGCCCTGACGGACGAATGTTGGCGATCATCGGCGTGCGTTGGGCGATTTCGTCAAACTCCTTCAATTCAATTTTGATTCCTGCACGACCCGCCATCGCGACGATGTGAATGATGGCGTTGGTTGAACCGCCGATAGCCATGTCGGTCGTAATCGCGTTTTCAAACGAATCGCGGGTCAGAATGTCGCTCGGCTTCAAATCTTCCCAAACCATTTCCACAATGCGGCGACCGCACTTCGTCGCCATTCGCTGATGATTGGCGTCCACCGCCGGAATCGAAGACGCACCCGGCAAAGTCATGCCCATTGCTTCGGCAATTGCCGTCATGGTCGAAGCCGTTCCCATCGTCATACAAACTCCGGCAGAACGCGCGATGCCGTCTTCCATTTCGCTCCATTGTTCGGCGGTGATGGTTCCAGCGCATCGTTCGGCCCAATACTTCCAAACATCGCTGCCGCTCCCGAGCGGCTGGCCGTTCCAGTTGCCCCGTAGCATCGGTCCAGCGGGCATGTAAATCGCGGGCAGATTCATGGAAATCGCACCCATCAACAATCCCGGCGTCGTTTTATCGCAACCACCCATCAGCACCACGCCGTCAATCGGCTGACTCAGCATCATCTCTTCAGTCTGCATCGCCAGAAAATTCCGATAGAGCATTGGGCTGGGCTTCATGTACGTTTCGGTGATCGGCATTGCCGGAAGTTCAACCGGAAAGCCGCCAGCCTGCCAGATCCCGCGTTTGATTTCTTCGGCGCGCGAACGGAAATGGCTGTGGCAAATGCTCAGATCGCTCCAGGTATTGATGATGCCGATGACGGGTTTGCCCGCGAAATCTTCGACGGCATAACCGACTTGTTTCGCGCGGGAGCGATGGCTAAACCCACGAAGCGTGTCTACGCCCAGCCAGCGGTGGCTGCGCAATTGCTCAGGACTTTTTCTGTTGCTCAAAGTTGTTCTCCGGATAGAAGGTGACGTTTGAAGAAGGGCATGAAAAGCCGTCTGCCGCGCAATTGCAAGCTTGGGGCGAGCGTGGCACGATGCGCTCGCTTTTCCGCTTTCCAATCCAAATCAATGAGGCACAAGTAAATATGGATTCCGCCGAAACTCGTCTTTCGCTGAAAAATTCTCCGCAGCTTTGGTGGCTGACGTTCCTGTTGTTCAGCGGAATGGTGTTTAGCTATGCGCAACGCAATTCATTGAGCGTCGCGCTGCCATTCATCTCGAAAGAATTCAGCCTGAATGCGGAACAGAAAGGCTGGCTGTTGTCGGCGTTTTCGTGGATTTATTGCTTTCTACAAGTTCCGGCGGGAAACGTGACGGACCGAGTTGGAGTTCGCCGGTCGTATTCCTTGGGATTTTTGTTCTGGTCTGTGATGACAGTAGTGACCGGAGCAGCAAAAGGATTGTGGAGCTTGCTGGCGATTCGGTCACTGGTTGGCATTGGGCAGGCTGTGGCGTTTCCGGCCAGCGCACGCGCTGTCGCCAACTGGTTTCGCGATGGCGAACGTGGAACTGTGACAGCAATTTACTTGACCGGGGTACGATTGGGGCAAGCGGCGATTGGGCTGGTCGGTGCTTATTTTTTAAGCCGATACGACTGGCGGTTGTTTTTTGTCCTGGCCGGGTTTTTGCCGATGATCTGGATTGCCGGGTGGATGCTGACGTTGCGGCGTTGGGAATCACCAGATGCTTTGAAGGCAGCCGCGCAAAAGAAAAACTTTTCGCTGATGGAAGGAATCAAGCTGCTGAAACGGAAAAGTGTGGCAGGCGTGACGTTGGGATTTTTTGCTTACGATTACGCCTGGTTTGTCTTCACATTGTGGATTCCCGATTACCTGATGACGGTACGCGGATTCAGCAAAGCTGAGTGGGGTTTTTACCAATCGTTTCCTTATCTGGCGATGTCCGTCGTGATTATTCTGGCGGGGTTGGCCAGCGACTGGCTAGTGCGGCGAGGCGGTAACGAAGTTCGATTGCGCAAGCTGTTCATTGTTGCCGGAATGCTGATTTGCTGTTTGATTGTTCCCGCTGGGTTGGTTGCGGACAAAATTACTTCGGTCTGGTTGCTGACGATTGCGGTTGCCGGATTGGGATTGGCGACGCCCAATACCTGGACGTTGACACAAGCCGTTTGCGAAAAAGAAATCGTTGGCACGGCTTCCGGGCTGCAAAATTTCGGAGGCAATCTTGGCGGCATTCTTGCGCCAGCACTGACCGGAACGATTGCGCATCGCACAGGGTCGTTTGCAATCGCACTGGGAGTTGTTGGCGGAATCTTGATTCTGGGTGTTTTGGCTTATTGGCTGTTGATTCATGAAAACAAACAACAACACACTGTTGGGTAATTCGCTTGCTCCAAATTGCGTTTTTGTTATGAACAAACTGCGGAAGACAAAACTGTAGGCTGCATTCTGCATCGCAACGCCAAGGGCGGCGACCCAGGTCGAAAATCTATTGAAAGCAGCCGCGACTTCAGTTCTCTTGGCCAAAATTTCACTTACCTAAACCTTCAACGCTTTCACATCAAAAACGTGGCTGCTGGCAAAGGCGTTTCGGAACTATCAAAACGGTTTCCGAGAAGCACATTTCTGTTGGTTTGATTTTCTCTATAAACAAATTTGTTAGCTCTGCGGTGGTTTGGTTGCTGCGGTTTACCGCCAGCATCAGGCGGCTAAATTTCTCTTGTTAAAGGGCTTGAAGAAACAGGCGTGTAAGCGGGAGTGGTTGAGTTTGTCCCTGGCATATCAAATGCAGAGTTGGTCCGAGTCATGTTGGAGTTGGAATGATGTGGTGTGAAAGCCGGATTCATAAATTCGTTTACGGCGAAGAATGAAGAATGGTTATGGTGAGAGGTTAGGCCTTGCCACATTCGATGATGCATTCAACCCACAACCTTAATGCTGACAGCAGTGGCCAGCGCCCAACCTGGTTGCTAGCGCGGAAGTGCTGGCCGACAACGCGTTGCAGCGCGCTTTGTCGCCGAACGCCGCTGATGGCGGATATTTCAATGCGGCGGCTTTGACGGCGACAGCGGCCAGCACTTTCGGCAGGCTTCTCCACTCCCTGAAAGCTCAAGTTTCGGCGAGATCACAGCCCCAGGCCAACTTCGCCCGCGTGGGCAATTGAGCCTGCGCCTGATGTGGCAGCGCCGATCAAATGGTGTTCAGAGTGCCGGTTTTCAGACGTGTTTTGACGTGAAGTGGTTTAACCGTCTGAAAACGGCGCTCTGAATGCCTGAAACTTAACTTGTCCGAATTGATGATGACGGAAGTGCCCAAACCGGAACACGCGATTGGCGGAGCAGAAGTTGATGGCTCCGCCAATTGCGCGCATAGCCTCAGACAAACGACCAATCGCAATTGGCACGAACAATTCCGCCATCAATTCTTGAATTTTGCCGGCAACTGGAACGCATCGGAAAGTTGGAACAGACGTCGTGGAGATTTTTTTGGCGGCACCGTCGCGGCGCTGATCGCTGTGCCGTATGGAATGGCGCTTTCCATTGCTATCGGCCTGCGTCCCGAAGCCGGTTTATACACTTCGATTATCGGAGGCGCGCTTTCGGGAATGATTTCTGATGCGCCGGTTGTCGTCAGCGGATTATCCGCGACCGTCGTTCCGGTGTTGGCTGGATTGGTGCAAAGCCATGGCATTGGCGCAGCGCTGGCTGCTGGCGCGCTGAGCGGGTTGATCATGTTGTTGATTGGTGCGCTCAGGCTGGGGAGATTTTTTCATTACTTGCCCCAATCTGTCATTGGAGCTTTCACTAGCGGTTTGGGCGTCATCATCGTTGCGTCGCAACTGAAAGCAGTTTTTGGCGTCAAACCCGCTGCTGCAGGATTTGACCTGGGCGTGATTGATGATCTGTGGGTTGTCATTCGTAGTGTTGGGCAAAGCGATCCTCACGCCTTATGGATAAGCGCGCTGGTGATTGGCGTGATGTTTTTGCTGCCGCTGTGGAAAAAGAGCATCCCTGCGTCGCTCGTTGCTGTTGTTATGGCATCAGCCGCGACGACGTTCCTTGGTTGGAACTTGCCGCGAGTCGGCGCATTGCCTGACAGCTTTCCTCAACCAAGTCTGGGGGCGTTGGATTTTTCAGCCATCTCCGACTTGATTTACCCCGCATTCACATTGGCCGGATTGATCACGATCAACCAATTGCTGACGGTTGTCGTCACCGACCGCATGAGTGAAATGCGCGGCGGAGTGAAATTCAATCGCGAACTGGTTGCACAGGGAATTGCCAACATGGCGTGTCCGTTTTTTGGCGCGCCTCCGGGCGTGGCCATGCTGGCCAGAACTGTTGCCAGCGCCAAAGCAGGCGCGGTCAGCCGTTGGTCTGTGTTCGCCCACAGTTTCATCTTGTTGTTATTTCTGCTGCCGCTGCGCGAAATCATCAGCCACATTCCACTGGTGGTGCTGGCGGCGGTGACTGTTGCGGTTGGTTTGGAATTGGTCGGGCTGGATCGGTTTCGCAACCTGAAGCGCATGAATCGCGCGGATGCTGCACTGTTTCTGTTGACCTTCGCATTGGTGATCTTCAGCGACCTAATCGTCGGCGTAGGCATTGGTTCGCTGATCGCGATGTTGCTGTTCGTTGAACGCGCGGCGCAATCCACCCGGTTGGAACAGATCGAAAGTTTAGTTCCTGGTCCAGCAAAGCAGGAACCCTCGGCCATTTTCTCTTTCCCGGAAAGTGCCACACTGCAATCAGAAATGCAGATGTACCGGTTGACCGGGCCATTGTTTTTCGCGTCCAGCGAGAAAGTGTTGACCCGATTGCTCCGCGAAGTCACAGCCAAAACTCTGGTGCTGGATTTGACGGAAGCCGGACCGATTGATTCCGCTGCCACAGATTGTCTGCGTCAACTGGCCGCCAGACAGCGGCAGCGGAATGGGGAACTGCACCTGATTGGTTTGGACGCCCGGCTTTTCGCGTCAATCGAAAGAGATGGCTTGCTCAGCGAAATCGGCACCGCCATCCGGCGCGACGAAGAATTGGCGATCAACCGTCACACAGGAAACCTGGCAAACAACCTGACAGGAAATTCGATTTTGGTTCACCCGCCGGTTCATCCCGTTCCGGCAACCCATTCGCGCGTCGCATGACGAAAATGCGCCGCAAAAAGCATGTAGTACCGCCTTTAGGCGGAATGGCCTGGCTAGAAGACTTTTCCGCTTAACAAGAAAAACACCTCCGTTCCGCCTAAAGGCGGGACTACAAACCCATTTTCAGGAGGAACTTTATGACCAGTCCGCAACGCGCAGAGCAAACATTATCCCGTCGTTCTTTCGGTCGAATGGCTGCGTTAATCACCGCAGGCGCGGCGCTGCCGTTTTACGGTGAAGCGAATCTGGCGATGGCACAGCTTTCCAAAACCGGCCCCATCCCAGCCGATGCCGTCAAGATCAACGCCAACGAAAATCCGCTTGGCCCTTGCCCGGAAGCCATCGAAGCCATTTCCAAAGTCATTGCTAAAGGCGGACGTTATGAATACGGGCTGACGGACGACTTCGCCAAAACGCTGGCTGACCTGGAAGGCTTGGACCCCGAATACGTTTTGCCGTTTCCCGGTTCCAGCGATCCGCTGCATCGTTCGGTGCTGGCGTTCTGTTCCAAGGAAAAACCGTTTGTCATGTCCGATCCGGGGTATGAAGCTGGCGGACGAGCTGCGCAGTTCATCGGCGCCAAAGTCGTCAAAGTGCCGCTGACACCCACACACGCACACGATGTCAAAGCGATGGTCAAAGCCGCCACCGAACGCAAGGCCGGATTGATTTACATCTGCAACCCGAACAATCCAACCGGGACGATCACGCCGCGCGCCGAAATCGAATGGGCCATTGCCAACAAACCGGAAGACACGATCCTGTTGCTGGACGAAGCCTATATTCACTTGAGCGATGAGGTGGCCGGATCAGACTGGGTGGCGATGGACAAAGACGTGATTCTTTTGCGCACGTTTTCCAAGCTGTATGGGATGGCTGGCCTGCGCGCAGGTGCAGCAATTGGCCGACCGGATTTGATCGGCAAGCTGAAGAACTTCGGCGCAGGTGCATTACCCATCACCGGAATGGTTGGTGCCACCGCCAGCTTGAAAGTCAAAACGCTGGTTCCCGAACGCCGAAAGCTCATCAAAGACATTCGCGAAGACGTGTTTTCATTTCTGGAAAAAAACAAAATTGAATTTGTGCCTTCGGTCAGCAACTGTTTCATGCTGAATGCCAAGATGCCTGCTCGCCGGTTGATGAACGCCATGCAGAAAGAAAAGGTGTACATCGGTCGCGTTTGGCCTGCCTGGCCGACACATGCGCGCATCAGCATTGGCACCAAAGACGAAATGGCCAAATTCAAAACCGCGTTGTTGAAAGTGATGAACGACCTACAAGCATAAAGACCGAAATCTACGACTTGCGGCGGCGAACGGGAAACCAAAATTTGCTGGGATGAACATGGCCCGTTCGCTGCCGCATCCCCTTAACCTCCCGTGTGCTTTCAGCCTAAACCCATTCACAAGCGCGTGTTAATGCTTTTTGCCATTAAAAATCTTGTGATGTTTTTCCGAATGACTCTATAATCATCCGCCTCATCGCTTTAGAATAAAGCCCCAATCAACCTGAACAACTCAATTCGTGATTACATTTCCACCATTTTCTGAAAGGGGTCTTCATGCGTCTGCGTTTGATGTTTTTGATTCTTTCGTTGTCAATTTTCGGTTCTGTGTTTGTCTTGTTTCCTCAGTCCAGAGCTGCCCAGCAAAACTCCAAGAATAAAGTTGCAATTCCGAAAGCTTCCGATTTGGGAGGATTCACCGAAACCGAAGTCGTCAAGAAAACGTTTTTGACGGAACTGACCAAGGACGGGGCAATAAGCCGCCAGCTTGATTCGGAAGCCGCCGCCGCATTTCGGATTGGCGCAGGACAAGTGCAATTGCACCCCATCACAGAGGCTCCGAAGCAAAACGTAAAACAACAGGCTGAACCGCGACCTTTGAAGTTGAAATTGCAGAGCACCGGCCAAATCGAAGGATTTCCGCAGGCGAAGGCCGCCATTCTGCGTGCGGCAGCCAAATGGGAAGCAATTCTTTTGGGGAAGCCGGAGCCGCAGATTCCAGCATTTGAACTTCCGATGGATGTGGATTTTGGGCCAACTGCATTCGGAGCGCCGTTTCCTCAATCAACGGCGCTTGGGGTGACAAGCGTGCCTGTTCGCAAGCTCATTGCCACCAGCGGACGATCCGGTCAATTTCAGTCGTGGTCAGAAACGTTGCCGCAAGTATCGGTTTATGGGTTTTTGCCTTATCCCTGGAAAACCGATTTGGGCGACACGGAACATATTGATTTCCCCACCAGCGTTTCCAAGATGATTGGGATTGTAGAAAACATCCCAACTCCCTTGCCCTCCATCGCTTTCAATTCTGCCGTCAAATTCGATTTTGACCCAAGCGATGGGATTGATGCCGATAAAATTGATTTTGAAGCTGCTGTTTTACGGGAATTTGCCCGTTGTTTGGGATTTATCTCAAACGTCGGCCAGCGCGAACTGGATTTAACGTTGCGAGGCGGTCCTTTCGGCGCAAGAGCCGGGGCAACGACCTTCCTGGACCTGCACGTGTATCGTCCGGGAGTGAATATGGATTCACTGGTTACGGCTCCAAAGTTACAAACATCCGGCGGCGAACAGATTTTATTTACTGGTGAGCTGGAAGTCCCGATGTCAACGGGGCGTCCGGATGGCACAGGCGGCGATGAACGCCCGTCAGGACACTGGAAAGATGACGTTTTGACGGGACAATATCTGGGCATTATGGACCCCACACTGGCACCAGGGGAACGCGGCGGCATCAGTGCGACCGACCTGCTGGCCATGGGGTATATGTTCTATCGTGCCAATCCTGAAACCCAGGTGATGGAAGTGTTGTCGCTGGACGACAATTCAAACGATGACACGCTGCCGTTCAATGGTGCGCTGGTGATCAACCGGGTTACTCCTTCGCGTGGGCCATTCAAGTTGCAGGCGGTGCGTGTGTATTTGCCGGTTCCTGCTGGCGGAGGCTCTCCGACAGGACAGCAACTCCGAATCGTCGCGTTTGCTGATCCGACCCGGGCGGGTTTGCCCGGCAGCCACGCTTTTCTGGTGGATCGGACGATCACGATTCCAAACGTACCCGAAAATCGCTGGCTTGAAGTCATGATTCCAGACGGGCCGACGATCAATAACGGCGATCTTTACGTGGGGGTTCAGTCCAATGGCAGCAACGTATTGTTGGCGGGCGATGATGACGCGCCAAAATCAGGTTCGTTTATTTCCACCGACAACGGCGCAAGTTTTCAGCCGTTGCGCGCAGCCGATCAAGCGCCGCTGAATTTTATGGCGCGGGCTGTTGTCACAAACGCCTTTGGCAGTGAGACAAACCGGCCTGCGGAATTGACGGCGCTTAGCCCAAGCGTTACCGCAGCGGGCGGCAGCGACTTCACATTGTATGTAGAGGGCAAAAACTTTTTCCCCAATGCAAACGATCGTGATGGCTTTCTGCAAAATTCAATCGTGCTTTGGAATGGCGTTGCGCGTGAGACGGTTTTCTTAAGCAAATCGTTGTTGCGGACAAGGATCAGAGCGTCGGAAATCGCTCAGGTCGGCAGCGTGCGGGTTACCGTTGTGACAACAAACCGCGATGGAGATCAAACAACGTTACCGTTGGACTTCACGGTCGGTCCATCCGCAACGCGGCCCGTTATTGAGCGGTTAGACCCGCCACTGGGCGCGGCAGGCAGTGGGCCGATAACACTGAGCATTTTTGGACGTGATTTTCGCCCCAACTCGGTTGCGCGATGGAATGGAAAAGATCGCACAACGACCGTGGTCAACAGCACTGAACTGAAAGCAACAATTCCAGCCACTGATCTGGTTGGAATCATCAGTGCCGATGTTACGGTGTTCACACCGAATAGCGCCGAATCCACTCCGGCTACCTTCCGAACCGCTTCCTGCACCTATTCGCTTGCACATACGCTGCTCAACGTGCGGCCCGGGTTTGGCAATTCCAGAACGGTGGGCACACGGCTGATCACGCAAGCTCATTGTCCCTGGACGGTGAAGAGCAATGTCCCCTGGATTGACAGTATTTATACTCCCGCCAGTGGCGTGGGGAATGTGCCAGTCTTGTTTAACGTGATCAACAATTCCAACGCAACGCAACGCAGTGGCACGGTAACGGTTGGCGGGCAAACGCTGACCATCAGCCAGCCGGGAACATTAGCAAGCGTTTCCGCAGCCAGTTACAACAACTTATCTACAGCCAATGCCATTGTGACCTCCTTCGGCGTTGGGTTGGCGAAAACGACTCAAGGGGCGACTTCCACTCCATTGCCCATGACATTGGGCGGAGCTTCTGTGGTTGTGACGGATGTGGACGGGTACGAATACCCCGCGCCGCTGTTCTTCGCCTCGCCGACGCAGATCAACTTTCAAATGCCGGCGGATGTGCTGCTGCCGCCCCCAACAACGACGACGATCGGGAGCGCGGTGGTATCTGTTTACGTAGATGGCGCGCTTGTCGCAGAAAACAATCTGCGGCTTGCGCCTGTGGCGCCCGCGCTGTTTTCGGCTGACGCTTCCGGGCAGGGGAATGCGGTTGGCGTCGCTTTGCGTGTACGCGCGAACGGAACACAGGAGTACGAACCAATTGTTGTATTTGACCCTGTGCAGAGCAAACTGGTGGCTCGTCCGATTGATTTGGGAGGCGAAGGCGAGCGTGTCTTCCTGGTGCTTTTCGGTACAGGGATTCGCAACCGCTCTGTCGTGCGCGGAACCACGATCAAGATCGGCGATTTGGAAGCGCCTATCTCTTTCGCAGGAGCACACGGCGACCTGGTTGGTGTGGATCAAATCAACGTGGAATTGCCCAAAGCATTACGCGGGCGTGGCGAAGTAGGAATCAACCTGGTGGTTGATGGGTTCAATGCGAATACGGTGACCGTGGCGATTAAGTGAAGGTGAAAGCCTCGTTGGGAAATAAAGATTCACAACGAGGCTTTGCTTTTATTCGCCGTGTGGTCCGGGCGGCAGCTTTTCATTCAAAAAACGGGTCAGCAATCCGTATAGATGTTTGGTCGTGCCCGGACCTTCGTAAATGCCGTGCGAACGGTTTGGGTAAGACATCATCGTGAATTGTTTGTTGGCTGCCACCAGCGCGTTGATCAACGCTTCGGTTCCCTGGTAATGAACGTTGTCATCGCCCGTGCCGTGGACTACCAGCAGTTGGCCTTGCAACTGGCTGGCGAAAGTGATCGGCGAGCTTTGTTTGTATTCGTCAGGATGATCCTGCGGGAGGCCGCAATACCGTTCCTGGTAAATCGAATCGTAATACCGAATGTCAGGCACAGGCGCGACAGACATGCCGACCTTGTACACATCCGGATACCGGAACATCGCGTTCAGCGTCGAAGAACCGCCGCCGCTCCAACCCCAGATTGCAATGCGGCTGGAATCCACAAACTGCCATTTTGAAATAGCGCGCGCGGCGTTGGCCTGATCCAGCGAATTGCGAATGCCCATTTGGCGATAAATGCTTTTGCGCCAGACACGCCCACGCGGAGCGGGCGTTCCGCGATTGTCCACACTCACTACCAAATATCCTTGCTGCGCCAACATGCGATGCCACATTCCCTGACCGCCGCTCCATGAATCCAGCACCGTCTGTCCCCAGGGTTCGCCATACACGTGAAACAGAACCGGATAGTGTTTCGTTGCGTCAAAGCCGGGCGGCTTCATCATCCAGCCGTCCAATTCCACCCCTTCTTCAATTTTGACGCGGAAGAATTCCTGCGCGACGGGGTTCAACTTGGCAATGCGTTCGGCCAGTTCTTTGTTGTCGAACATCGTTCGCACCACGGTGTGTTGCGGGAATCGAACAACATCTGTTGCGGGAACTTTGTTGAACGCTGAATAGGTGTGAATTGCCAGATCTCCCTTTGGAGAAATCGTGTAAGTGTGGGTGCCGGGTTGCGTTGTTGGCGACAATCGTTCGGCTTTGCCATCGCCGTTCAGCCGCACGCGAAACAGGTATTTTTGCGTCGCGTTTTCCGGCGAAGCGGAAAAGTAAATCCAGCCGTTCGGCACATCCACCTGCTCGACGCCGATCAAATCGTAATTGCCGGGTGTGATGCATTTGACGTCCGAACCATCGCGCGAAACGGAATACACGTGCCGCCAGCCATCGCGTTCGCTGACCCAAAGAAAGCGTTTACCGCCGTCAATCCATTCCACATCGCCGCGCGCTAGGCCGCGCCGATCCCAATCAATCGCACCCCAGGAAACATCAACCCAGGCGTCGTCTTTTTCAGTCAGCACGGTGCGGACCTTGCCGGTGCGGACATCGCCCAGCATGACGATGTTCGTGTTCTGCAATCGGTTGAGTTGTTGAATGATGACTTCGCTGGAACCACCCGCCCACTCCATTCGCGGCAAATAATTGTTGCGCGCATCGCCCGGCACCTCGAACCATTGGGTTTTACCGCCTTCAGCGCTGACCACACCCACGCGCGCCGCGGAGTTCATCTCGCCGGCTTTGGGGTAAGGGAAGCTGATGATCTTTGGATAAAGCTCTGCGGTGTTGTTGATCATCTTGAACTCTTTGACGCCGGAAGCATCCAATTGCCAATAGGCAATCTGTTTACCGTCCGGCGACCAGCGGAACCCATCGCGGCAAAACAGTTCTTCTTCGTAAACCCAATCAAAAGTTCCGTTAACCGTGTATTGCGCGCCGTCGTTGGTGAGTTGTGCGACTTTGCCGTCGGACAGCGATTCGACGTAGATGTTGTTGTCACGCACGTAGCCGACGCGCGTTGCATCGGGCGAAAACTTGGCAAACATCAAGGATGAAGGCTTCGCGTTGCCGCCAAGTCTTTGCAACTTTTTGCTGTTGAGATCGAAAACCCAGTAATCGCCGCGCGTGTTCGACCGCCAGACGCGCTCGGAATTTGTGAAGACCAGCAAACGGTTGTTATCCGCGCTTAAAGTAAATTCTTCGATTACCAGCGGCGACTGCGCGCCCGCAGGCGTCAAACTTTGCGCCGAAACCAAAATCGAGCGCGTTCCCGAAGCGGCGTCATACCGAACCAAATCCAAAGCATTTTGGTTTGTCGCCGCCGGTTCCAGCATCAAATATCCGCTGCCATCTGCTTGCCACTGATGCCATCCCAGCGACTTCGCGCCATAGGTGAAAATCGTATCCACCGTCAGCAAACTTGCATCGGCTTGTCTGGCAGCCTGTTGCGCAAAGATCGGGGCAACCAGCAGTAACGCTAAAACAACGATAGGAATTCGCCGGATTCGATTCATGCTTTTCTCCTCAGAAAATATGGAGTTCAAGTTTCAGCCAGTTTTCCTGTGCAGGGCCGAAACTTAAACTCCATGCTCTCTTCTTAGTTTTCGATAGTCTTTATCAAACTGTAAAAACTGCTGTTACATTTTCTCTGGCACTTCAATTCCGAGCAGGCTGAGCGCCTGGGCCAGCTTTTGCCGCACCACCTCCACCGCCACCAACAGAACCGTTTTTCGTTTGGCATCGGATTCTTTCAGGATATGGAAACGCCTGTCCTGATAAAACGTGTTGAATTGGTCGGCCAGTTGAAACGCGTACTTGGCGACATGGGTTGGCTCAAAAGTGCTGGCCGACAGTTGCACGATCTCTTCCAACCGTGAAGCAAAATATACCAGCGACCACAGCACATCGCCTGCTTCGCCGGAAAATTGCGCGGCGACGTCATCGGCGGAAAGTTGCTGAAACTCAGCCCGAACGTCATCCGCTGAACGACCCAGTTCCGTGAAAATGTTGCTTAACCGGCGCACGGAATATTGCAGATATGGACCCGTTTCCCCACGAAACTTCAGGGCTTCTTCAAAGTCAAAAGCGATGATCGAAGTGCGCGTGTATTTCAGCAAAAAGTATCGCAACGCAGCGACGGCAATCTGCCGGGCGATTTTCTGCTGCTGCGCTTCGGGCAAATCGGCGTTGCGGGATTGAACCTCAGTCAGCGCTTTGGTTTCCAGACGATCAATCAAATCGTCGGCTTTGACGCCAAGCCCTTTGCGGCCTGACATCCCAATTTGCTGACGTTGCTGGTCGGCTTCAGAAAGCTCGGTGCCAAGTTCGATAGCGGCGGCGGGCGTCAGCGTGACTTTTTCATACGCCAGGTGCGCGCTGCGGGCGACACGCTCGTCATGATCAATCGCCATCACGCCTTTTTTGACGTTGGCTTGCGGATAGGATTGCCCGACATCAATCACGTTCAAGAACGCCGTGCCGTTGCCAAACGGCGGATGCTGTGTCGCCGCCGCGCTTTGATCGGCCGTGGTGATCCAGACTTCACGCCCGTGATGATCGTGGCAGAGCAAGCGGTAATGAAAATCCAACCCCAACTTGCCTAACTTCCACAGGTGATAAGCGATGTCTTTGCCTGTGTACGTCACAGTCCCATTTGACCGCACAATGATCTTGTCTGCATCGTGTTCATTTTCAGTGGTTGGTGGTTGGTTGTCGGTGGTCGGCGTTTTCGCCCCATCTCCCTGTCCTTCCGTCGCCCCATCGGATTCAGCGCGCATCACCCAGCAGCCCTTGTTGCGTCCTTCGGCTTCAAAGACAATCGCGCCGCTCAGTTTCAGCTTTTCAAAGGCGTGCGCCCAAAAATGCAGATGTAGAATCTCGCTTTCGCGCGCCAACAGGTCATAACTGATGTCTAGCCGCGCCATTGTCGCCAGGTGGCAATTCACAATCCGAGACGAGATGTATTCGCCAATTTCAGCGGTCGCGTTGTTGCCTTCTTCAATGTCGTGCAAGGTTTGTGCGCGGATTTGTAACCGAGTCTTGTCTTCTTCGTACCACTGGCCAACGCGCGAATATAGCTCCCAGCAGTAATAATCGAAGTTGTCTTCGCGCTTAGTAACCGTGCGTTCGGCAATCGCTTTGATGTCAACCAGCGATTTATTTTCCAAGTGCATAAAGCCCACGACTACATCGGCGACCTGAACGCCAGTGTTGTCAATGTAGTTGTGAATTTCAACCTGTTCGCCTGTGGCCTTCAGAATGCGCGCGGTTGTATCGCCCAGCACCGAATTGCGGACGTGGCCAATGTGCGCGGCCTTGTTCGGGTTGATGGAAGTGTGTTCGACGATCAGCTTTCCGGATTGCGGATTGCGGATTGCGGATTGCGGATTCGCAAGTTGAGAAAAGGTTTGGGCACGGTCAAAGAACACGTTGAGGTAGCCTGGCCCAGCGATTTCAACACGCGCGACGCCGGGAATGGCTTTCAGTTCTTCTGCCAACTTGGCCGCAATTTCACGCGGATTTTTCTTTTCCCCGGTCGCGGCCTTTAGGCGTTTGGCTAGATCGAATGCCAGTGGAAACGCCAGATCGCCGAGTTCGGTTTTGGGCGGAATTTCGGAAACGATGTCGTCCAACTCTACAGAAAAGTTGTCGCGCACCAGCGCAATCAGCATTGTTTTGATGTCAGTTGTCAGCGATGAAGCCATCGGTGTTTGGGTAACTCCTGTCAGGAAATTCGCGCGGCGGTCGAAGCAGCGCGCGCTTGCTCAAACTAAAGTGCGAGGTGTATAACCTCGCCAGTTCTTTGGCGCGTTGGTGTAACTGGTTAACACGCCGCCCTCTCAAGGCGGAGAGCACGGGTTCGAGTCCCGTACGCGCTATCGGTTGTTTGCTCAGGCGATCAGAAATGGTCGCCTTTTTATTTGATCAAGACTCGGCATTTTCAATGCAAAGACGCCAAGTGGCAAAGGCGCAAGGAAGATTTCTTATGCCTAGCCGCTTGGCGTCTTTGCGGTTCCGTTTTTTCTTCCGTTACAGGCTTAAGGCCTCTTTGACCAAAGCCTGTTGCTCCAATTGATGAACCACATACGAACCGGTTGCCGGACTGGCGCTGGCCACGCGGCCAACGTAGCGCAACTCTTGACCCGTTCGTTTCAATCCTTCCAGCCAAGGGCGAATGAAATTCCAGCCGCCCATGTTTTGAGGTTCTTCCTGTACCCAGAACAGTTGCTTCGCCTGACCGAAGGACGATAGCCAACGTTGCAATAAGCTCAACGGGAAGGGATAAAACTGTTCCAAGCGCAGAATGGCGATTTTACCTGTGTTGTTCTTTTCCAGTTCGGCGGCTAAGTCGTAATACACCTTGCCGCTGCACAGCAGTACGCGCTCGACGTTGGCAGGAGCGACTGCGTCCCCAATCACAGGGTGAAAACCGCCGCTGGCCAAATGATCAATCGTCGAAACCGCTGCTGGCAATCGCAACAGACTTTTCGGCGTCATCACAATCAGAGGCTTGCGCAAATCCTGTTTGACCTGTCGCCGCAGCAAATGGAAATACTGCGCGGGAGTTGTCGGGTAACAAACCTGCATGTTGTCTTCGGCGCAAAGCTGTAAATACCGTTCAAGCCGCGCGCTGGAATGTTCAGGCCCCTGGCCTTCGTAACCATGCGGAAGCAATATCACCAATCGCGACGTTTGTTTCCATTTGTCTTCGCTGGGCGAAATGAACTGGTCAATCAGCACCTGAGCGCCGTTAGCGAAATCGCCAAACTGCGCTTCCCACATCGTCAATCCGTCGCGCGAAACGACAGAATACCCATACTCGTATCCAAGCACGCCCGCTTCCGACAAAGAGCTGTCAAAGACTTCAAACTTGACGCCGTTCTTTTGCAATGCTTCCAGCGGAACCCAGGATTCGCCGGTTCGCGTGTCGTATAAAATTGCGTGACGCTGGCTGAACGTGCCGCGTCCGCAATCCTGGCCGGACAACCGAACGGAGGTGCCTTCCACAATTAACGAACCGAACGCCAAGCCTTCGGCAAATCCCCAGTCAATGGCGACTTCGCCGCTTCCCATTTTGGCGCGGCGAGACATCTGGCTGACCATTTTCGGGTTGATGGTGAAGCCTTGCGGGACGACGCTCATCGTGCGCGAAACTTCGTCCAGGACTTCGCGGGCGACGCCTGTTTCCAGCACTGTTGAACCATCCATATCCGGTTTCATCTCCGGCGGAGCGGTCATCGGTTTTTTCTTCGCGACGATTTCTTTTGCCGAAGCCAAAGCGGTTTCGTAACTGCGCCAGACGGTTTCAATCATCTGGTCAACTTCTTCTCGCGTCAGTACGCCTTCGCGAATCAATTGCCGGCTATAAAGCTCGCGCACGCCAGGGTGGTCTTTGACGCGCTGGTACATCAGCGGTTGGGTGTAACTCGGCTCGTCCCCTTCGTTGTGGCCGTGGCGGCGGAACCCAATCAGGTCAATCACCACGTCTTTGTTGAATTTCTGGCGGAAATCCAGTCCGATTTCCAGCACGCGCCAGGCAGCTTCCACATCGTCGGCATTGACGTGGAAGATCGGCAATTGCGTCATCTTGGCGATGTCGGTGGAATAAATCGAAGAGCGGCTGGACGTGGGCGAGGTCGTAAAGCCGATCTGGTTGTTGATGATGAAATGAATGGTTCCGCCGGTGCGGTAGCCTTTCAAATCGGCCAGGTTCAGGGTTTCTGTCACAATGCCTTGCCCGGCAAAGGCCGCGTCGCCATGAATCAGCACCGGCATTACGCGCGCGCGGGCTTCTTCGCGCGAAATCTGCATCGCATCCTGTTTGGCGCGCGCCATGCCCTCAACTACCGGATCAACGAATTCCAGATGGCTGGGATTTGGCGACAACGTCAGTTTGATTTCGCGGCCAGCAATTTCACGTGAACCGTACGCGCCCTGATGATATTTGACGTCGCCTTCGTCAGCGGGAAAATTCGGATGCACTGTGCCTTCAAACGCGGTAAAGATGCGTTCGCTCATGTGGTGGCCGATGATGTTGGCCAACACGGTCAACCGCCCGCGATGCGCCATTCCCAGCACGATTTCATCGGCTCCACGGTTGGCCGCGCCTAAAATCATCTGGTCCAACACCGGGATAATGGATTCGCCGCCTTCCACCGAAAATCGTTTCTGGCCCAAGTATTTGGTGTGCAGGAATTTTTCAAATTGTTCGGCTGCAATCAAACAATTGAGCAATTGTTTTTTGACTTCAACCGGCACCGTTTCCGGATTGCGCTCGATGCGGTCGCGAATCCATTGTTTCTGTTCCTTGCTGGTGATGTGGCGGCTTTCGGTTCCCACACTGCCGCAGTAAAACCGAATCAACATCGCCCAGATTTCGCGCAATGTGGCGTATTCTTTGCCACCCAATCCGCCGGTATAAAACTCTCGATCCAAATCCCAGATCGAAAGTCCGTAGGTTTCGATTTCCAATTCCGGATGCGCGTACAGATTAATCATGTTCAGCGGATCAATGTTCGCGATCAGATGGCCCCGCACACGATATGCATTGATCCATTCAAAAATGGCGGCTTGTTTTCTGATTTCCTGTCGTTCGCGATCCACACCAGACAGCAGCGGATTGATGTCCACTGACCAGCGCAACGGTTTGTAGTTGATTCCCAGGTCGGCAAAGACTTCATCGTAAAAATTGTGTTTGCCCAGCAGTAGTTCATGGATGTGGGCCAGGAACATTCCGGATTCAGCTCCCTGGATGATGCGATGGTCGTAGGTGCTGGTGATGGTGAAAACTTTGCTGATGCCCAGTTGGGAAAGCGCCGCATCGGTCATTGCGGCATATTCCGGCGGAAATTCGATTGCGCCGGTGGCGATAATGGCTCCCTGGCCAGCCATCAATCGTGGATTGGAAGCCGTTGTTCCAATCGTTCCGGGATTGGTAATGGAAATCGTTGTGCCCTGAAAATCGGCGACCTGAAGTTTGCCATCGCGGGCACGAAGAACTACATCCTGATAGGCCTGAACGAATTGCCAGAACGTCATCTTGTCGGCAGCCTTGATGTTGGGCACCAGCAAGCTGCGCGATCCGTCTTTTTTCTGAACATCAACCGCGACGCCCAGGTTCACTCCCTGACGTTTCAGGCGATAAGCCGTGCCGTCCACTTCTTCATACCCATCGTTCATCTGCGGAAACTTGGCCAGCGCCTTCAAAATCGCCCAAGCGATAAAATGCGTGTACGAAGTCTTGCCTCTGCTGTGTTCTTCCAGGTGGCGGTTAATCCAGCGGCGATTTTCGTCCAGCAGTTTGATTTGTATCTGGCGCAGCGAAGTCGCAATCGGCACCGCCAGACTGGTTTCCATGTTCTCGACAATTTTTAGCGATGGACCGCGAATTTGCAGCCGTTCGCCAACCGTTTCCGCCGCAGGTTTCGCTGCGGCTTGTCCCACGGACTGGGATGCCACGGGCGCGGGGGAAGCTTTTGCCGTGGCGGGTTGCGTTTCGGCCTTGACGGCCCCATTGCCGCTCAGCAACGAATGGAAATATTCGCCCCATTCTTCACCGACCAGGTGAGGGTTGTATTGATACTGACGAAGCAGGTCTTCGACGTATGTGGAGTTGGCGCCGAATTCGTTGGATATAATGTTCGCGATTTCTCTGCTATCTCGCATTGGTGCTCATAACCTTTCGTAATTCTCAGTGCGTATGATTGAACCGAATCAAGGATGTAATCCTACAATAACTTATGCCAATTGGCACATTCTTTGGCTAATCATTTCGATTCCTGATTGAGCGTCTGCTAACATCCGTTTCCGAAATTTACCTTGCAAAGCGAAAAGAGGGTTCCATGACCGAAGCTTATATTTATGATGCAGTCCGGACGCCGCGCGGGCGAGGCCGAACGAACGGCAGTTTGCACGAAGTTCGACCGATTGAACTGGCCACACAAGTGTTGAAAGCGGTTCGGGATCGCAACCAGCTCGACACGTCGTTTCTGGACGATGTGGTGTTGGGATGTGTCATGCCGGTTGGCGAACAAGGCTCCGACATTGCGCGCATCGCCGCGCTGAACGCCGATTATGCCGAAACCGTGCCGGGCAAACAGCTCAACCGGTTTTGCGCTTCGGGTCTGGAAGCCGTCAACACAGCAGCGGCTCAGGTGATGTCCGGGCAATCCGATCTAGCCATTGGCGGCGGCGTCGAAAGCATGTCTCGTGTGCCGATGGGAGCCGACGGCGGCGCGATGGTCATGGACCCTGAAATTGCCTCGAAACTGTATTTCGTTCCTCAGGGAATCAGCGCTGATCTGGTGGCGACCAAGTATGGATTTTCGCGTGAAGACGTAGATGCGTACGCAGTTGAAAGCCAGCGCCGCGCAAAACATGCCTGGGACAATTGCTACTTCAAAAAATCCATTGTGCCGGTCAAAGATCAAATCGGACTGACGATGCTTGATCACGACGAATTGATGCGACCGGAAACGACGATGGAGGATTTGGCGAAGCTGAATCCATCGTTCACCGTTCCGGGCGAACAGGCTGGCTTCGACGCCGTCGCCATTCAGCGTTATCCGGAAGTCGAACGCATCAACCATGTGCATCACGCGGGAAATTCCAGCGGCATTGTGGATGGAGCAGCAGCGGTGTTGGTGGGCAGCAAGGAAATTGGCGAAAAACTGGGATTGAAACCGCGCGCGCGCATCCGTGCGTTTGCTTCGATTGGGTCGGAACCGACGATTATGTTGACCGGCCCGGCTCCGGCGACGGAAAAAGCCTTGAAGCGCGCCGGGATGACAACCAAAGACATTGACCTGTACGAACTCAACGAAGCCTTTGCCGCCGTCGTGCTGCGCTACATGCAGGCCCTGAACATTCCGCACGACAAGATCAACGTCAACGGCGGAGCCATCGCCATGGGACATCCGCTGGGCGCGACCGGCGCGATGATTCTGGGAACGCTGCTGGATGAAATGGAACGCCGAGGCGCAGCGACGGGCTTGGCGACGTTGTGCGTTGGAGCGGGTATGGGAACGGCGACGATTGTGGAGCTTGTCTGAGGCTGGTACAAATTCATTTTCCATTTACCATTTTGGATTTGTCATCTGTCATTGTCCGAATGAGTTGTGCGGCGGTGACAAATGACAAACGGGAAATGCCAAATGGAAAATTGCTCAGCCTGATTTCTCAGCACTATTCAAAACAATCGCTACTGCAAATCCCGCTGGTTTCAGATTGTGCGCCGAAACATTACCTTGGCAAGCTTCGACACAGGTTTTAACGATGGCCAAGCCTAAGCCCGCGCCACCGGTTTCGCGCGCACGATCGGTTTCGGGGCGATAAAACGGATCGAACAATTTTTCCAGCTCTTCTTCGGGGACACCTGCTCCGCAATCGGTGACTGTCAGATGAATTCGGCTTTCGTGTTGTGTGGCTGAAATCGTGATTGGCCCGGAAGCTGCCGCATACCGGACTGCGTTGCGAATGACGTTGGCCAATGCGCGCGACAATAATTCCGGTTGCGCCATCGCTTCCAGATGCTCATCCACTTCCAGTTTCGTGTCGAAACCGCTGGCTTCACGAGCAACGACTTGCTCTACCAGCGGCAGCAAGCGCACGGGGTGAAGCCGGATTGCCGTTGTTTTCAATCCAGCCCGCGCGTACGCCAGTAATTCCGCCACCAGCCTGGTCATCAATTGAACTTCTTCCTGCACATCGGCAATGTATTTTTGCCCAGCCTGGTCCGTGCGCTCTTCCAGAATGCTCAGGGCGAATTGCATGCGCGCCAGCGGCGAATTCAATTCGTGAGAAATGTCGCCCAGAAAGCGTTTTTGCCCCGTGACGAATCCGCCAAGTCTACCCGCCAGATGATTGATGGCTTTGCCCAATCGGCCAAGCTCATCTTGACGATGTTCGTCTACGCGCACGTCAAAATTTTCTTCCGTAATTTTTTCCGTAGCCTGCGTCAGTTGCTTGATGGTTCGTGTCAGGCTGCGCACAAATGGGAACCACAGCAAAATCGAAAGTCCAAATACCACCGTTGCAATCAGCAGCCAGGGTTTGGGATCGAAAAAGATTCCATTGCCGGTGATGGAATCGGACGAAGCCGTCAATGCGGCTCGCAATGGTTCCGGTCTGCCGGATTCGTACACCGGAATACGCACAATGGCCCAATAGCGGGTCGGATTCGATGTTTTCATTGTGGAAACCGGAAAGGGGCGTGGACGCGGCAGCGGTTTATCATCAGCCAAACCATCGCCGCGCGGCGCTTCTTCCGGCGGCGGACGTCGTCCCAGCGGAGGCCGCGCTTTGATTTGCTCCAACACTTCCGCCGGAACTGATGGTTCCGATCCGGCCAGCTTTTCACCATCGTTGGTGTAAATCGAAAATTCCAGCCGGTAAATTCTGGAGTACTGTCGCACGATGGTTTCGCGTTGCGTCTGAGGTTTATCGCGTATGTCGTCCGTGATTGCGCGCGCAATGTTTTCAAGTCGTTCGCTTGCGCCAGCCAGCAAAGGCGATCCGGGTTCCAGCCGAAATTGCAGGTTGAACAGCACAAACAATACGCCGCCTATCACCAGCAAATTCAGAAAGAACCACAACATGATTCTTGCGAATAGCGACAGCTTTAGCTTCATGCCTGATCCTCCGGCTGGCGAATCAGCATGTATCCGGCGGAACGTACGGTTTTGATGAAGCGCGGCGTTTTCGGATCGTCGCCCAGCTTGCGGCGCAGCGAAGAAATGTGAACATCAATCGAACGGTCGAAGACTTCGTAATTTCTGCCGCTGATTTCGTCCAGCAATTGATCGCGGCTAAGCACGCGGTCCGCCGCGCGCGCCAGACAAAACAGCAAATCAAATTCGACCGGCGTCAGCGTCAACGTTTGGTCATTGAGCGTCGCTTTGCGCGCGGCGGCGTTGACGCGCAGATTGTTGACAACGACTTCTTCGGTTTCAGGCGATGGTTGGCTGGCGGCAATCTGCGAACGGCGAATGACGGCGCGCAATCGGGCCAGCAATTCGCGCGTCGAAAAGGTTTTGGGCAAATAATCATCTGCCCCGATT
>ERZ650309.334-NODE-334-length-23564-cov-5.852865_pt1 | contig 23564 bp, 18 predicted proteins | sample MGYA00376245_ERZ650309 | MGnify/ENA primary metagenome ERZ650309 (study PRJEB26733, sample SAMN07839294) | wastewater metagenome | biome: urban; feature: wastewater treatment plant; material: waste water | place: USA: North Carolina | collected 2016-04-26 ...
TTCTTCGGCGGCGGCAACGTCGGAACCTCGACGCTGTCTCAAACGGTGGATCTGAGCGGTGCGGCAGCAAAGATCGACACCGGCACAACACCGTTCAAGCTCGGCGGCTGGCTCGGTGGTGTGGCGACCGACCCGTCAGCAGCCTCGGTCAGTGTCCGGTTCCTGGCCGCGGACGGCACCCAGCTGGGTGTCGGGAAGATCGGGCCGGTGACCGCATTGGATCGGTGGTTCCAGATCGGACTACTCGAACGGTCCACCACTGGCGTCATCCCCATGGGTACCCGGTCGGCGCAGGTCGTGGTGACCCTCAAGGATTCCAACCCGGCCTCGCTGGGCTACAACAACTCGTTCGCCGACGACCTGTCGTTCAACGTCGGAGCCGCGCTGCCGAGCCCAGCGGCGCCCACACCCCCGGTGTCGACGGTCGGATCACTCGACCACGTCTTCATGGTCTACATGGAGAACAAGGGATACAACGACATCGTCGGCAGCCCCAATGCGCCGTACATCAACAGCCTCATCGCGCAGTACGGTCTGGAAACCAATTACTACGCGCTGACGCACCCGAGTGATCCGAACTACTACCCCATCCTGGGCGGCACGGACTTCGGCATCAACAACAACTGCCCCACCAATTGCATCGGCGCAAACAACCTCGCAGACAACATCGAAGCCGCCGGCAAGACCTGGGCCGGATACGCACAAGGAATGTCCACCGCCGGGCCGTATGTCTCGACGAGCAGCTACGCACCGGACCAACTGCCGTTCCTGGCCTACAAGGACATCTACAACGACCCGGCCCGCGCCAATTCGCACCTGTTCCCGCTGACCCAACTCGCCACCGATCTGCAGTCGAAAACCACGGCACCGAACTTCGCCTGGTTCGCGGCAAACGAGGCCAACAACATGGAAGGCCCCATCAATGGCGTCACCGGCGTCCTCAGCTTCATCGGCAGCCTGCTCACCAACCACCAGTACAACGTCAAGGCCGGTGACCAGTTCCTGCAGAGCACCATCCCCACCATCTTGAATTCGGCGGTCTGGAACGATCCGACGCAGAAGAGCGCCATCTTCCTCACCTTCGACGAAGACAGCAACAACCTGTCGCTCGGCTTTGCCAACCAGGGCAATCACGTCGTCACGATCGTCATCCCGTCGCAAGGCGCGGTCAACGCCGGAATGCGTTCGGGCGCTTTCACTGTCGGTGACTACGCCACCCACTACAGCCTGCTGCGGACCATCGAGAATTCCCTGGGCCTGCCGACACTGACCAAGAACGACCAGTACGCCCAACCCTTGAACGGCTTCTGGGGAACGACCCCGGTGGTCGTCTGACGGTTTACGCCGACGGATGTTCCGTTGCGATATCGAAGGTGAATTCCTGATCGCCGATCCTGATCAGGTCGCCGTTGGAGAGCGTCGCACTGGGATGGATCCGACGGTCCCGAACGTATACGCCGTTGGTCGAGTTCAGATCGGCGATCACGAAGCTGCTGCCGGTGTCGATGATTGCGGCGTGGTGGCGGCTGACCTTGGCATCGGCGAGGACGACGTTGTTGTCGGGGTTGCGCCCGATTCGAGTGTTCATGGCGCGCAACGGATATAGATGGCCGTCGGCGCCTCGCAGCACCGGGCCGTCGGTGCGTTCAGCAGTCGGGGGAAGCTGCCCCAGGGCTGCCTCGATGGTCTCATCGGCATGCAGCCGATGAACGTTCGCAGCGTCCAGTGGCTCCTGCCGCAAGATGCGCATGTGCAACGCCTGCAGTGCCTGACCGGGATCGATTCCCAAATCCGCATCCAGTGCCGTCCTCAACCGGTGGAACGCGTCCAGCGCATCGGATTGCCGCTGAGCCAGGTAGTACGCCGTGATCAGTTGTGCCCACAGAGGCTCGCGATAGGGGTGCGCACTGGCGAGGGACTCCAGTTCGCCGATGACGGAATATGCTCGACCACAAGCAATTTCGGCTTCAGCACGCAAGGTCTGGGTCATGAGCTTCTCTTCGGCCAAGGCCGTCGCGAAGACATCGAAGAATGTGCAATCACGCAGATCGTCCAGGACGGGACCGCGCCATTGCGACAGCGCCACCAACAAGCGATCACTCGCCTGCTCAAACCGGCCCGCGGCAAGCTCATGCACGCCGCTGCTCCGCTCGGCACTGAAACGTCCGACGTCACAGTCATCGTCGACTAGCGACAAGCGATATCCAGGTGGCGTCCTCGCCAAGATCGCGTGGGTATCGATGCCTTCACCGGCCATCAAGCCACGCAAGTTGGATACATACGTGTGCAGTGCCGCCCGGGCCCCAGAATGCGGCGCATCCCCCCAGACCGCGCCGATCAATTCGTCGATCCCAACAGCGCGGTTACGGTGGATCACCAGCATCGCCAGCACGGCGCGCTGCTTGAATGAGCCCAGCGGCACCGCTGCGTCGCCGATACGCATCTCACACGGTCCGAGAATGCCGATCTGGATACTGTTCTGCGGCATACCCTTCCCCAGCTCGGTCACCCTGTGGCGCCGTTGATTACCGGCTTGTCGATCATGCCTTTCTCCAAACCCCACCGCGCCGCGAAGGTCCGATATTCACCGGTCTGCATCACATGCTCGAGCGCCCGGAGCAAAGGCTCCGCCAGACCGGAGCCTTTGGCGACTGCCCACCCGTACGGCGCGATATCAAAGACCTCACCGGCTGCCACCAGACGTCCGGTACTCAGCTTGATTGCGTAGCCGGTTGTCGTCGAGTCGGCCGACATCGCATCGACGTCTCCGTCGATCAACGCGGTGGTGAGACGGTCCTGCCCCGGATAGACCACCTTCTGAATCGGTTTCAGTCCAGCCGCCACGCACACTGCGCTTTTCGCCGGGACTTCGTCGGTGTCGTGAATGGTTCCCGCTTCCACGCCGACTTTGAGTCCGCACGCGGCGTTGGGGTCGATCGGCGGCCCGGGCCGCTGTGCCCACATGACGCCTGATCGGAAATACGTGACGAAGTCGACGATCTCCTCACGCTTGAGGGTGTCGGTGATCGACGACATGCCCACGGCAGGGTTCCCTTTCTGCACCCGCGGAATGATGTCCTCGAACACGGCGATCTCCTGGTATTCCGGAACCAGTCCGAGCGTGTGCGCTACCGCATTCATCAGCTCCACATCGAAACCGTCCATCTGGCCATGAGCATTTTTCAACTCAAATGGCACCGCGGGCACATTGACGCCGATCACCAGCCGACCCGCCGCCTTGATATCAGCGGGCAACATCGATGCGATCTCAGGCACGACTCCGTCGTGTGCCGCGGCGGAATTCGGCGGTCCGCCGGTACTGGATCCGTGCCGCCAATGCCAGACCCCTACGGCACCGACCACGATCAACAACACGACGGCGGCCCACACCAGCACATGTCGACCGGCCCGGCTCCGGACGGGCGGCGCCGAGCCATCTGCGGCCTTTCGGTGAGTCGATCCGTCGGCATCACTCTGCAATGCCATCTCATCGACAACCAGGTTGCGCCCCGCCTGCAGCTGCTGCAGTTCCTCGCCTAATTCCCTTGCAGTAGGCCGTGATTGCGGATCCCTGGCCATCGCACGTACCACCACCGCGGCGATATCGGCCGGCATGCCGCGAGTATCGAGCGCAGGCACCGGCCCAGAAGCAAGGCGAACAAACTGCGCAACGATCTGTTCGCCGTCAAGCCGTTCGAAGGCGGCATGTCCGGTCAACGCCGTGAACAGTGTCGCCCCAAGCCCATACACATCCGACGCCGCGCATGCCGATTGCCCGGACAGCACTTCGGGCGCGGTGTACGCCGGTGATCCGGTGAACACGCCCGTAGCCGTCTCGAACCCACCCGTCAGATGAGCGATACCGAAATCGGTCAACGCCGGCTCGCCATAATCGGTCAGCAAAATGTTGGCCGGCTTCACGTCCCGGTGCACGATATCCACCCTGTGCGCGGCGTCCAACGCACCGGCGAGTTTCACGCCGAGATGCAGAACTTCTTCGAGGGTCAGCGGTCCGGCCTGGAGGATCTGCGTATGCAGTGACCCGCGGGCGTAATAGGGCATCACCAGGAATGGCTGCCCCTGGGCCGTCTCGCCGACCTGCAACACCGGAACGATATTGGGATGCCCCGTCAACCGGGCCATGGCCCGCTGCTCACGCATGAACCGCGGCCGGTTGTCGTCCAGATCGGCGGACAGCACCTTGACCGCGACATCGCGGCCCAATTCGACCTGCACACAGCGGTACACCACGCCGAAACCGCCGCAACCGATCTGCCGGGCACCCTCGAAGCCTTTCGCAGCCAAGAGGGCAGGCAGCGGATCGCCCTCATCACGCTGCGTCGTAAACAGATCACCCACCATCGCCGCAAGACCTGCCTGTCAAGTCAGGAAATAAAGATACCCGCGACCAGCAGTCCCATGCCGACTTTGAGGGTCGGACATCACCGGGTGCGCCACTGCGGGACATGCCCCGACCATTCATTTGAGGACTCCTTGAGGATGCCGCGACATGGTAATTCACGTCATCGTCGGGAGTCTCGACGTGGCGGACGTTTCCAACAGACCAACACAAGGGAGCAGGAACCATGAATGCAGTCACCGGTCTTCCGACCGCGCGCGCCAGCAAGGTGCTGAACGCCAACCACAGCCTGACCGTCTCGCGCGCGAAGCGCGGGTTGACCATCAACCACAGCCTCGTCACGGCACGGCAGCAGCGTTCGCTCAGCCAGAACCACAGCCTCACCACCCGTCGGCCCAAGCGTCTGATCAACCTGAACCACAGCCTCGTCAGCGCATAGTCGACGGACCAGACCCATGGACGAATCCGGGCCGGCGCAACTGGCGACAGCTCAGCACGACGCTGCGCTGCAAGCGCTGCGTGACGGGCGACTGGACGACGCTCGTGTGCTGGCAGCAACAGCGGTGGACACGGCGACGGCGGCGTTCGGTCCGGATTCAGCTGATCTGGCCAATATTGTTCTGACACTTGCCGATGTGGAGGAAGCGGCCGGAAACTTCTCCGCGGCCCTCACATTGGCAGAACGCGCCGCCGCGACGGCCGCCCCGCTGGCCGACTCCGATGACGACGAGTTGGTGGCGCTATGGGTGGACATCGAGGTCGCCTGTGCCCGAATACGTTGCACTCAGGGCGGTTACGGCCAGGCGGAAGCCCGCCTGGCCGCGGCACTGACAACAGCCACCCGGGTCCTGGCGCCCGATGACCCGGGTGTGCTGTCAATCCACAACATGCGCGGCGTCACCGCCAAATACGCCGGACGCTTCGACGACGCCGAGGCCCACTATGAGCGGGTCCGCGCAGTACTGGACATCGAGCCGACGGCCGATCCGCAGGCCCTCGCCGTGCTGCTACACAACCTCGGCGGCCTTGCCCATTCGCGGGGGCGGGTTGTGGAAGGGCTGGCGCACGCCCGGCGTGGGCTCACTTTGCGCATCGGCACCGTCGGTGACAACCACCCCGACGTGGCCAGTGACCTGAACGCGATCGGCGCACTACATCATGATGCCGGCGATGCACCAGCAGCCGAGGGCTGCTATCGCCGCGCGTTGGAGATATTCGAAAATACCTTGGGCGCAGAGCATTACGAGGTCGGAATGACGTGTGCCAACCTTGCGGTCGCCGTCGCGGCGTCCGGTGACACCCAGCGTGCCCAGCAGTACTACGAACAGGCACTGCAGATCCTGCAACGCCCCCTCGGCGCCACTCACCCCGACGTCGCGCTCGTCCGGCACAACCTGGCGGTGCTCCTGGCCGACGCCGGTGACCTCGAAGCAGCGCATCGGCAACTCGCGGACGCGGAAAAGGCGTTGACCGCCGCGCTGACGCCGCAGCACCCACGGCTCCTGGAACTACAGGCAACGATCAAAGACCTTTCACCGCAAAGGAATCCACGATGACCCAGACAGCACAGACCCGCACCGGGCTCATCCCCCGGCTGCCGCGCGCAGCGGCGACGATTCTCGCCGGTGACGCGTTGTCTGCGTTGGGATCCGGGATGTCGATGCCGTTCATGCTTGTCTACCTGCACCAGGTGCGCGGAATCGACATGGCTACCGCAGGATTGGCGCTGTCCACCATCGCTCTCGCGTCGTTCGTCGGCAATCCGCTCGGCGGGACGCTGGCCGATCGCTTCGGTGCCCGCGCCGCCCTTGCGCTCGGCTTGACCTTCTCTGCGGCCGGCGCAGCAACCCTCGGCTGGGCCACCGGAGCGCCGGTGGCGTTTCTGGCCGCGACACTGCTCGGACTCGGAAACTCGATCGCCTGGCCGGCTTTCGACGCACTGTTGGCGACGGTCGTCGAACCGGAACGCCGCTCGGCAGCATTCGCGGTGCGTCACGCCACCCTCAACGCAGGTATTGCGATCGGCGCTGTGGTAGCCGGAATCATCGTCGACGTCACCCGGCCCGCCACGTTCGAAGTCATCTACCTCATCGATGCCGCGACGTTCCTGCTGTTCATCCCGGTACTGCTGGTCATCCCGGCGGCACCCGCACAAGCCTCCGAGGCACCGGTTGCATCCGGATATCGAACGGTATTGCGGGACAGGCTGTTCATCTCCGTCGTCGGCCTCTCGGCACTCGTGGTCACCGTCGGGTTCTCGCAGTACCACGCCGCCTTTCCCGGCTGGGCCACACGCGATCACGGCATCCCGGTGAGCGCCTTGGGCATCTGCTTTGCTGCCAACGCAGCGACCGTCGTGCTGGCGCAACTGCCGGTGTTACGTGCGTTGACCGGTCACCGACGCACCACGGCCGTTTCGCTTGCCTGCGCAGGTTGGGCGGCGGCCTGGACGCTGGCGTTGGTGGCCGGCCATTCCGGCAGCGGGTGGCCGGCGATCGCCGGGTTCATCGCCACCATGGTGATGTTCGGTATCGCCGAGACGGCCTTGGCACCGACTCTGACGGCCATCGTCAATGACCTTGCGCCCGAACATCTCCGAGGCCGCTACAACGCGGTATCCGCACTCGGGTGGACCACCGGCTTTTTCGTCGGCCCGGCGATCAGCGGCTTCGCGTTCGAGGCACACCACGGCACCGCGCTGATGATCCTGCTTATCACGGCGAGCCTGGTGGGCGTGCTGTGGGCTACCAACCTGGGTCGGCGCCTTCCCACGTCGGCCAACCACATCAGCGCATAGGCAGACTCCAGATTCGGCGCTCAGCTTCGACTCGTCTTGATATCAAAACCCACTTTCTCACCGTCGACGCTGGTGATCTTCAGGTGCGCTTTGTACGGCCCCTCCGGGCCGGTGAAGGTGCAGTCAAATTCACCGCCGACCTTGGCGTCGACGCCAGATGGGCATTTGACGTCGGTCGGGTGGAAGCCCGTTTTATCGGTCACCATGTCGGTCACCGACTGAGCGGCACCATCGGGCTTGATGGTTGACGTGCACGCGGTCAGCTGCACGAGGAAAAAACCGACGACGAGCGTCGTACCTACACGGCCAAGTGAACGGGTCATGTCGGAAATGTAGCTACGAACGGTTGGAGTCACGTTGGAATCCGGCTCCACGCAACCGCCAGAAAATTCGCGTCGAAAAAAGTGTCTCACTTTCGGTCGGTGGGTGCTCCTACCTGTAAGCGGGCCTCACCGCGGGGCCTCGACCTGGAAATGGAAGGCACATCTGATGAACAGCACCCACGACACCAAGGCGAAGCGGATCCTGACAGCGGTCGGTGTAGCGGCGGCATCTGCTGCGGCACCCGCATTGATGTTCGTCGCGTCGACCTGGTCGGCCGCGCCGGCTTTCGCCACCTGTAACGAGGGCACGCCCAACTGCCAACAGGTCGACAACGGGCACCAGCGGGCGCTCGATCAGATCAACGGAGCACTGACCAGCGGTCAATGCGCAGGGCCGAACGGCTTCTGCGACGACAGCATCCCGGGCAGCGACGTCACGCCCCAACAAAGTGGACCGAAACCCCCGACCAAGACGGGTATCAGCCACACACCGATCACCAGCACACGCAGATAGCCCAAGGCCTGTCCACCGACGGTTGACCGTGGTGGACAGGCCCGGGGCTACATGGCTCAGTGCCCGGTGTAGACGACCGACACCGTGCCGCTCCCGACGTTGGTCACATAGGCGATGCCGCCGTTCGGGGAGAACGCGACCCCGACCGGATTGGTACCCACCGGCACCGTGGTGATCACCGTGTCGGTCGCGGTGTCGATCACCGACAGTGTGCCGCTGTTCTGGTTGGTGACATAGGCGGTGGTGCCATCCGGGCTGACCGCGACCATCGACGGGCCGGCTCCGACGGTGACGGTGGTGACCGCATGGGTGGCCGTGTTGATCACCGACACGGTGTTGCCGGCCAGGTTGGCCACATAGGCAGTGCTGCCGTCGGGGCTCAGGGTGATGCCCTTCGGGAAGGAACCGACGCCGATCGTCGCGGTGATCTGTTTGGTGGCGAGGTCGATCACCGACACGGTGCCACTACTGAGATCGTTGGTCACGTACGCAGTACTGCCGTTCGGGCTGAGCACCACCCCGAATGGTTGGCTGCCGGCCGGGATGTTGGTGACCGAGTTGGTGACAGTGTCGATCACCGAGAGCACACCAGGTCCCTTGCTGGCCACGTAGGCGGTGTTGCCGTTCGGGCTGAACACGACGCCGGTCGGGTTGACGCCGACCGGGATCGTCGTGACGGCGTGGGTGGCGGTGTTGATCACCGACACGGCGCCGCCGAAGAAGTCGGTGACATACGCGGCCGTGCCGTCCGGGCTGAAGGCGACCCGGAGCGGACCGTTGCCAACCGGAACCGTGGTGACGGCCTGGTTGGCCGTGTTGATCACCGACACCGTGTTGTCACCCTCGTTGGCCACGTAGGCGGTGCTGCCGTTCGGGCTGAAGGCGACCCCGGACGCATACTTGCCGGCAGTGATGGTGGAGATGACGGTGTTCGGCGCCGGAGCCGGGATGGTCACGGTGATCGTGCCCGCAGTGCCGGTGTACGTTCCGTTCGAGGCCGTCACCGTGAAGCTGTCCGTGGTGGGACCGCCTGTGACAGAAGCGATCTGAGCCGCTTGGGTGGCGGTGTAGGTGAACCCTCCCGACGACGTTACCGTCACCACGCCGTACTGGGGACCCGTGCCCTTGTTGAAGGTCAGCGGTGAGCCCGCAGGATCGGTTGCTGTCACCGTGCCCGTGACGACCCCGCTGCCGACCGGGCCGTCGGCCTGGGCCAGCAATGTCGGAGCTGTCGGGACATCGGGTACCGCTGCAATGGGCACCGTGATCGTGGCAACGTCACTGGTGTACGTGCCGTTCGAGGCGGTCAACGTGAAACTGTCGGTGGTCGGGCCGCCCACCGATGCCTTCAACTGAGCCAAATTTGTTGCGTTGTAGATGAATTGACCCGTTGACGAGGCTACGGCAACCCAGCCGTTGGCCGGACTGTCCTTGAGTGAGTACGTAACCGGCAACCCGAGCGGATCAGTCGAGGACACCGTGCCGCTCACCGCGCCGTTCTGACCATTGACCTGCGACACCAATGTTGGCACCGACGGAACATCGGGTACCACCGCAATGGGCACGGTGATCGTGCCTACGTCACTGCTGAAGAAACCATTGGACGCGGTCACCGTGAAACTGTCGGTAGTCGGGCCGCCCACCGACGCCTTCAACTGAGCCGAACTCGTTGCGTTGTACACAAACTGACCCGATGCCACATCTACGGCCACCCAGCCATTGGCCGGGTTACCTTTGAGTGAGTACGTGACCGGCAACCCGAGCGGATCGGTCGACGACAGCGTGCCGGTGACGGCGCCGTTCTGACCTTTGACCTGCGTCGCCGAAGTCGGCGCCGTCGGAACGTCGTTCACCGCCGAAATCGGCACGGACACAGACTCATACGCGCCCGCCAGTCCGTCGGTGATCATCACGGTGAAGGTGTCCTTCGTCGGCCCGCCGATCGACGCCTTCAGCCGCGCCGTCGCGCTCGGGGTGTAGGTGAACGTCCCGTTCCCGGCGACCGTGGCCGTACCGTCGGCGGGGTTCGTGGTGATCTTGTAGGTCAGCGGCAGACCCACCTGCTCGTGGGCGTTCCAGGATCCGGTTACCGTCCCCGTGGCCGGATCGGGCGGGCCCACCGTGGCGGTACCGGCCTTGGGCGGTGCCACCCCGAGAACGGTCTGGACCCCGCGGAACCATCCCCACATCCAGGCGCCGATCGGGTTGCCTGGGGGCGTCGGGCGTTGCGGATGCACTCCCAGGATCGTCAAGAATCCGGCCATCAGACGCAACGGACCCTCCCACAGCGAGCCGGGCCCTGTCCTCGGTCCGGTGACCGGGCCGCCGGGACCGGCTGCCGCAGCGACCGCGGCGGTGGAAACCGCCGCGGTCGGAGCAGAGGCAGCGCTGACAGGGCTGGTGGATATCGCCACCAACTGCCGCGGCGCCGCAGCGGCGGGCGCCGTCGGCAGTGCGGGACTGTTGAGGGCGGGGTGGGTGATCGTCGCCGACACCGGCAGCCGGGGTGGCTGCCGGTTGGCGGTCCCGCCGACCGTCGTCGTCACCGCCGCAACTGCCGTGGCGGAGGTGGTGTCGACGCTGGTCGGATGTTTTTTGCCGGCCGCACCGGAATGGTGATTGGTCGGTGAGCCACTAGCGGCGGTCCCGCGGTTCACCGGCGAGACACTTGCGCTGTGCGTCGTACTCGATGCCGAGCCGGCCTGTGCCGTGTTGTCCGCGTAGGCAATCCCGGCGCCACCGGTGAACCCGGCCCCTACCCCCAGGGTCAGCGCCCCGGCACCGAGCCACGCATACGGGGTGCGGCTCTGACCCTTGACGGGATTCTTCGACTTCTTGGCCATCGTCGTCGCTCCATATCGCCCCAAAGCGACCACCCCGGATGGGTGCGCCGCAGCTGATGGCGGAACGCTAGGACCGGGACCTCAAACAAAGTTCAAACGCCGCACAGCTCCCGGCCGGATCCCGTCGCCGACCGGAGCGGGGTCACTACGATCCGCGGATGCGCTCGCCGACTCCGGCCACCCATCGCCGTGCACGCGTGACCCGCGGCACGTACTCGGCAGCCCGTCGGGCCTCGTGAAGAATCGTGGTCATCGGCGGCAACGCGGCACCGTGGGCAGTTGACGGCTCCTGACCGACTTGCGGTGGCTGTTGCCCTTCCCACCACACGGGCTCGGTGAGCCGCTGCACGAACGGGACCGACTTCTCGACCGACGCATTACCCCAGTCGATCGCACTGTCGATGGCCTCCGGCGAAGCAGCCAACGCGACCGGAGACAACGTCGGACTGAACCGGATGATCCGGTCGGCGAACGGCGCGTTGCGAACCATCTGAAGCTGCAATGCCTGCGTAATCGGTTGCAACCAAAGGTGTCTGGGATTCCACTGCGGGTGGAAGCAGTCCCAGGCGATGAAGCACGCATTACGGGTGCCCAGCCGCCCGTCCTGAATTCGCTTCCACGCGAGCTCGATCGGGACGTTGCTGGCCGCACCCCCGTCGACCAATGCCGCCACGTCTTTTTCCTCGAGCAACTGATCGAGTAGACCCCACATCCGCGGGTCACTGGACTCGTGGTGCAGGATCCCCGGAATTGCCGACGAAAAGCTCGCGGCGTCAACAACATTGAAGTCACCGGTCAGGTCGTCGCCGCCGAGCACGATCGGTTTGACGACCCGCGAGTCGATGAATGCCCCGACTTGCCACAGCCGGTTGACCACACCTGGCGCATACCCCAGCTTGAGATGTTCGAGCGCCCGTACCCCCATCAGATTGAAGTGCGACGGGTGGAACCGACCGGGCAGCCGGTCGAATGACTGTTTCCGAACACCCGCTACGACCGTTTCGTACGGGATCGCCAGGTCCGTCATCCGCATCGGCTCGCCGTCTTCGCGGGTGAACATCTCTTTGGCGAACTGGTCGAACTGCAAGGAGAACAGGCCGTTGAGGCCGTGTCGGCGGCGGGTTCTGGCCGGGCCCAGGACTCCTCGGTAGGTGACGGTCTTGGCCCAGGCGACGTAGTCCTCGATGGGCACCGGCAACTCACGGGCCATGGCGCTGCCGACGATGGCGCCGAAAGAGTTCGTCAGCATGTAGGCGGGAGGCAGACCGGCCGCGAGCATGCGCTGCATGCCACCCAGATAGACGTAGCCGGCGCCACCTCCACCGCCCAGGACCGCAACGTAGGTCTTGTAGCCGAGTTCGGCATCAAGATCGAGTGCGGAGAAGTCGTTGCCGTGCCGATCGATCATTGCCGACCGCTCATACTCCACGTCCGCAGTGAAGTTGGCCAGGACTTCTCTGGCCGCCGTCAATCGTTCCTGTGCGGTGGTACGCCCACGCAGCGGGCCGTACAGCGCCTCGATCACCCGCGACCGGAATCCGGCGATCTCGTCCCCGACTGCGACGTCACCACGGCCGCGCGCGGCATTCGGGCCGGCGGCGCCCGGCTCGAAAACGGTCAGGCGCGCGAAGCTCAAGAGGTAACGCAGGCGACGGAACTGCTCGGGGCTCAGCACGTCAGGGCATTCGAGGTCGGCGCGCACCAGCGCGGCTTCCATGTGCTGCAGCGCCAGGACGGGGTTGCTACCCGGAAGTCCGGGAGGCTCAGCCGCTTCTACTACGGCCAGTTCACCCGCGGTCAACTCTTCAGCCAGCTCGCCGTACGGCTCGAGCTCGGAATTCGCCATGCAATCAGTCTCGGTCACGCGGTCACGGTCGAGGCCACTGGTGTCCGAATCCGCACATCAATTGTGCAGTGGCTCAGCCAGCACATCCGTCAGCCACGTGATCACGAGTTCAGGCTGTTCGTCGACGATGAAGTGGCCGCAGTTGGGCACCTCGGTGATGCGTAGATCGTCAGCATGGTCGGTGAAGCCGGCCAACAACGACGGGTGCACCGCCACGTCGTCGAGCCCGAACAGCACCCGCACCGGCATGGTGAGCTTCTGATCGTCATACGGGCCGCGCGCCAGCTTCACGAACTCCGTGCCGACCATCGACCGGTAGATCTTGGAACCCGCCACCCGGCGATCCCGATCGCGGAAGCAACTGCGGAAGAACTCCACCGATTCCGCGGGCATCCCGCTGCGACGAATAAACCACCACAACGTCGGGGTCAAGTGCGAGAGCGGTCCGACGACCGGAGCACCCACGACGAGTTGGTAGGCCAGCTTGTGGATGTGCCGCGCCACCCGCCCCGGCTGTTGCCACACCGGCGGGATGTTGAGCACCGCCAGGCGCCGGATCCGCGACGGCGCCTTCAGCGCCACCAGTTGCGAGGTCCACCCGCCCCAGTCATGGCCGACGAGGTCGAATGAGTCCAGCCCGAGCGCATCGGCGGCAGCGAGTACGTCGGAGGCGAACTGCTCCTTCTCGTAGCCCGTGGCCGTGACTTCACTCCAGCCGGCGCCGCGCAAATCCATGGCATGCACCCGATAGCCGGAATCGGCCAGCGCGGGAATCACCCGGTGCCACATCCACCAGTTTTCCGGCCAGCCGTGCACCAGCATCACCGGTCGGCCGTCCTCGGGCCCAGCAACGGCCACGTGGATCTGAACGTCGCCGGCCTGGACGTATTCATGGGTCACGCCGTCCAGAGTCGGCATGGTGCGCTGCGTCATATTCCGAACCCTACCGCGCGGTAAGTTCTACGCCGCCACGCTCCCCGAGTGGGCCTGTGAGTCGGTCAGTTCCTCCGGCGGCCGACCGAATCAGGTGATGCCGAACCATCCCAGCACCGTCGTAGCCAATGCTCCGACAGCCATGACCGCGACGAAAACGACGGTGGCCGTTGCGATCGCGCGGAATATCCGTCCGTTGGCGGCATCGCCGAGCACACTTCGGCGATTGGCGAGGGTGAGGATGAATCCGAGCAGGACGGGTGTGATGATGCCGTTGAGGATCTGAGCATTGATGAGGAGCGCAATCAGATCTCCCGGCAAGAGGGCCAGGCCGGCACCGATGGCGAGTTGGATGCTGAACAGCCCTAGGAAAAGTTTGGCTTCGCCGAATTTGCGGGAGACGCTGCTCTCAGTGCCGATCGCCTCACCGACCGCGTACGACGTTGACAATGGCACCACCGCGGCCGCCAGGGCGGAGGCGCCGAGCAGGCCTACCGCGAAGATCTGTTCGGCGAACCGGCCGGCAACCGGACGCAGGGCCTCAGCCGCCTGCGTGGCATCGTCCAGTGGCGCACGGGTAGTGATCGCGGCGGCGGTGGCGATGATGATGAACATGCTGACGATGTCGGCGAAGATGGATCCGCTGACCGTGTCGAGCCTGGTGTAGCGGTAGTCCGCCGGTCCCATGCCGCGCTCGGCGACGGCGGAGGCGACATAGAACTGCATGTACGGGGTGATGGTCGTGCCGATCAGCGCCACCGACAGCAACAGGAAGTCTTTGGTTGCGAGCAGGTGCGGAATGACGGTGTAGGTCGCAGCCGTTCCCCAGTCGGGGTGCGCCAGGATCGCGCTGATCGGGTAGGCGATGAACACCAGGCTGAGCAGCAGGAACACTTTCTCGGCGTATTTGTAGGAGCCGAACACCACCAGTCCCCAGATCGCAACCGCCGCAATCGGTACGGCGATGTAGCGGCTGACATGCATGAGCTGCATGGCCGCGGCGATGCCGGCGAACTCGCTGACGACGAGCCCGGTATTGGCGATCAGCAGCAGGGACAGAGCGAAGGCCGTGGTGCGGAGGCTGAATTGTTCGCGGATCAACGCACCGAGGCCTTGACCGGTGTAGGCACCGAGGCGGGCACACATTTCTTGGACGACGACCAGCCCGATGGTGACGATCACCATCACGAACAGGGTGCGGTATCCGAACTGCGCGCCTGCGCTGGCGTAGGTCGCGATACCGCCGGCGTCGTTGCCCGCGTTGGCGGCGATCAATCCGGGTCCGAGGATCGCGAGCACCGTCAAAAGCCGGCGCCGTAGCGGCGGGCGCGCCGCCGGGGGTGCCACGGTGGTGGCCGCGGGAGTCGAGTGCGTGGTCATTGTGCCGCCCAATGCAGAAAGGTCAGACGGCCGCGTTCGGGGACAAGTGCGTCGACGATGTCGTCGGCGAGGATGCGGCCGATGGGTTGGTTGTGGTCATTGACGACGAGGACGGACCCGGAACGGTTCTCGATCAGCTGGTCGGCGACGTCGGCGCTGGACGCGTCGGGACTCACTGTGACCGGCCACGGCGGGGCCACCAGGTCCGCCATCTCGGTACCGGGTTCGGCAAGCAGCATTTCCAGCATGCTGACTTCATCGATGAGGCACCCGTCAGCGTCAGTGACCACGACTCGGTCGAGATCGTTGCGGTGCGCGTACTGCTGGGCAAGTCGTGCTCGGACATCGGCCACGGTTTCGGCTGGAGTGACGGTGAAGACGGTGCTGGTCATGAATCCACCCGCACGATCTTCGCTGTAGCCGAGCAGGGTGCCCAGTTCCTGGGCTCGATCCGCCGGCATCAGCCGTAGCAACTTGTCGCGGTCCGCAGGTTTCATGTCCCGCAACGCATCGACCGCCTCGTCGGGTTCCATCGCGTCGAGGAGCTGTCGGCTGCGTTCGGGTGGGCTGTCGGTGAGGAGGGCGTGAACATCAGCGGGCTGCATTTCTTCCACGGCATCGGCGGCCAATTCCGGGTCCAGTACGTCCAGGAGCTGCTGGCGTTCGGCGCGGCCGAGCTCTTCGAGCAGATCCGCCAGCTCACCCGGCCGTAAACCCCGTAGGGCGTGGGTGGATTCGCGCAGTTGGACCCCACCGCGGGCGTCCCCGAGCGGCTCGATGGCGGCCCAGTCGATCACCCGATCGGGGGTCGGGCGGGTCCGCCACCGCACCGGGCCGAGCCTGCGCAGCAACGTGTTGAGGCTGACGTCGACCCCGACCAGCCGATTCGCACCGGCCAAGGCGGTGACGTAGAGGTCGGCGGCCCTGATCACGTGCCGGCCATCGACATTGAGCAGTTGACGGTCCATGACCTGTCCCGCGAGCAAGACTTCACCGGGCCGGGCCTGGAAGTCCTGCAGGTCCAGACGTGCACTCGACAGGCTCACCGCGGTACGTGACACCGCAGCGATCTGATTGGCCGGAATCCAGGTGCGACGGTCGCCGACCTTGGCGATCAACCCTGATAGCGGCGGGTAACTCTCGCTTTCGGCATCGGTTGCCTGCCCGTAGCGCACGACCAGATCAGCCACTCTTCCGACGATGTCGCCGGCTGGGTTGGTGACCGGGCGCCCGAGCAGTCCCGCGACAGAAATCAGCGCATCGCGCGCGGTACGTGTCGCCAGTGCCCGGTCGTGGTGGCGCGTGTTTGCCGCGCGCCCGAAATTTGCCACCATGGTGTCCTCCAACATCGCGGGTGTATGGGTTTGACCTCACGAATTGGCACGTGCCGACGGGACGACTGGCCTAGGCGCAGCTGCGCCTATCGCTCACAAGCAGTCCGGTCCGGGGTGCCCGACACGGTATGGGGAGGTTCCTGCGCGTCCATGCCCGAATCTCGCCTCCATCCCACTCACAACGACACTGATCCGGTCGCCGGTCGAGACGCTAACCGATCAGCACCCACAACGCAGCGCCGATCACCTGATGTTCACCGCACAGCAGGGGTCGGGTTTGCTGATCATCACCTGAGCGTGCGTTATCGCCTTGACCTACATCCTGGCCGCACTTTCTATGTCGATTGCGTGCGCCGTTCACGAGCCACGGCCCAGATATGTTGGGCTGCATGCCGTTACAGCGCGTCGGTGATCAAAATTAGTGCGCCGGTAGTCATGACGATGAGCACCCCCATCACGGTGAGTGCATCCTGACAGATATCATCGCCAAATGACGATGATATCGGGGCAGGTGGATCGCGCAGCGCTGGCACCGGCAGCCGCGTTGTTCCGATCACTGGGCGATCCGGCGCGGCTGCTCATCGCACGACAGCTGGCGGTGGGGCCGGCGCGCGTGATCGATCTGGTCGAGATGACGGGCCTCGCTCAGTCGACCGTGTCCAAACACCTTGCCTGCATGCGTGATTGCGGCCTGGTCGCCTCGGAACCCGTGGGCCGTGCCTCGCTGTTCCGGCTCGCAGAACCTGCGCTGCTGGACGTATTGGCCGCAGCCGAGGCCGTGTTGGCCGCGACCGGCGCCAAAGTGGCGTTGTGCCCCACCTACGGCGTTGCCGAGGAGATGCACTGATGAATGGCCGCCTCGGACCTGAGCAGCCGGTGACCTCCGAACAGCGGGACTGTGCCAGCGAGCGGTGTTGCGCCGAACCTGCGGGCGCGGTGCGCGACGCGGAGTGGCACCGCGCAGCGGCCCAGGCACGGTTGTTGTCGTGGCTGTCACTGGCATACATGGGCCTGGAAGGTGCCGTCGCGATGACCGCCGCGATCCTCGCCAATTCGGTGGCATTGTTGGGTTTTGGGCTCGATTCGGTCATCGAGGGCCTGGCCAGTGTGATCATCGTGTGGCGGTTCACCGGAACACGGACATTGTCCGAATCCGCCGAGACCTCCGCGCAGAAGGCGGTCTCGGTGACGTTCTTCCTGCTGGCCCCGTACATCGCCTACGACGCAATCACTACCCTTGCTGCCTGCGAGCACGCGGCGACCAGCTGGCTGGGCATCGCATTGTCGATCGCCAGCCTGATCGTGATGCCGATGCTGGGGATCGCCAAGAAGCGGCTGGGTGTGCGGCTGGGTTCGGGCGCTACAGCCGGCGAAGGTGCCCAGAACCTGCTGTGTGCCTACCTGGCCGCAGGGGTACTGGCCGGGCTCCTGGCCAACACGTTCCTGGGCTGGTGGTGGCTCGATCCTGTTGTCGCACTGGGTATTGCCGGGCTGGCCGTGCGGGAAGGCATCGGATCCTGGCGAGGAGAAGACTGCTGCTGAACACCACCGATCAGCGCACCGGTCGTCGTGCCGTGTCACCGACTGGGTGATACCACCCGGAGAGGGTGATGTGCCGGTTGCCACACATTCGGGCACAGGTGCCGTCAGGATGGTGGGCATGTCCAGTGGCGCCGAGATTCTGGCCGCACCGGTGTTCAGTGCCGGTGGACGGTGCTTCCGGTGGACAGAGGTCATCGATGCGGCCCGGGTCCGGGGCGACTGGACGACGTTGCGGCAGCACGTAATCGGACTGCTGGCGCGTGAGGAGGCACTCGGTGCCGGCGGCGGGTTACCGACCGCCGATCAGATCCGGAAAGCAGGCAATGACTTCCGCTATGCACGCAATCTCTTGAGTGCCGATGAACTGGCGGACTGGCTAGGCCACTACGGCATCACCTTCGACCAGTGGCGCGACGAAATGCAGCGGTCATTGCTCGATCCTGTGGAGCACCCAATTGCGCTGCCACCAGATGAAATTGAGCAAGTTTGTTGGGTGCACGCGGTGTGTTCGGCCAAGTTGGCCCATTACGCACTCCTGTTGGCGCAGGAGGTTGCTGTGCACATGAGCCAGGGACCTGCGACATCAGCACCCAGCGAGGACGAGCTGGCCGATTTGGCACAGGGGCACAAGCATTTTTGCGTGGCGCGCCTCAGCGGGCCGGCACTGGCCGCGGAGATCGACAACAACAAGTTGAACTGGACCCGAGTGGATGTGCGGTGCCTGATCCATCGCAACGACATGGTCATCCGTGAGGCCGCGATGTGTGTCCGCGTCGACGGCCGAGATCTTGACGACGTCGCGGCAGACGCGGGGACGACGGTACGAGCCGTGAACTTGCTCTTGGAGGATGTCGATCCGGCTCTGCGGACCCGGCTGCTGGCCGCCGACGCGGGTGATGTCGTGGGACCGGTGACAGTCGCGGGAGATCATTGGTTGATGGTTGTGCTACGCCGGGTTCCGCCGAGTCTCGAAGATCCAGCCCTGCGCGACCGCGCCGAGGAACTGATCATCAAGCGAGCCCTGGAGTCCGAAGTCAGTCGGTCGGTGACGTGGCATGAGCATTTCTGATCCGCAGGGCGCCGCCGCCGAACTTCGGTGGGTTGACTTGATCGAGTTGATGCCACTGGGGGTCCGCCGACTGGTGGAGGCGTCATTCGTGCGTTCGAGCTTCGAGTTCGGTGATGTCGTTGTTGCCGAGGGCGACAATGCCGATGCATTTTTCGTGATCGAGTCCGGCACGGCGCGGGTGTTCAAAGTCGGTGACATCGGCGACGAGGTCGCGCTCAACGTTCTGCGTGCCGGCGAAACCTTCGGTGAACGCGCCCTGCTGGAGCCGGGCAAACGGCGAACCGCCACCGTACGTGCCAGCGGCCCACTTGCGGTGCTGCGACTTGACTCGGCGGTTTTCCACGCGTTGGTACGGACCGAACCGCAGGTTGCCTCGTTCATCGAGTTGTATGTGCGGCGCCACGAGATTCGCGACTTCCTGCGTCAATACACCGCGTTCGCCGACCTTCCCCCCGACGGATTGCGGGTGTTACTGGAAGGGCTGACGCCGCGTTCGGCAAGTCAAGGCGAATTGGTGATCCGCCAAAGCGACCCGGCAGGACCGATGTTCATCGTCCGCCAGGGCCGCCTGCGCGCCTACATCGATCGTGACGACTCGCGCGAGCAACGAGCCTTCCTGCGATCAGGAGATTTCTTCGGTGAGGTCTCACTGTTGCAGGGCACCGACCGCACCGCGAGCGTCGAGGCGGTCACCGACTGTGAGTTGTGGGCGCTTGAACCAGAATTGTTCAGTCGGCTGGTCGACGAATACCCGAAATTCGCCGAGCAGATACGCCTCCGGATCTCGCAATACGACTATCGGCGAAATGCCAGCGTCCCAATCGATTTCGCCGACGAAATGCTGCCGGCCGAGGTAGCAGGCGCGGACCCGCCTGGCGTGGATCAAACGCGGCCGGTCGCATCCACGGAGTATCTCGAGAAAATGGCGGTCGAGCAGGACACCGGGGATGCCGATCACTTCACCCGGCCGGCGAAACGGATCCGACGGTTCCCCGTGGTACTACAGGTCGACGAGATGGACTGCGGCGCTGCGTCTTTGACGATGATATGCCACTACTACGGCCGCAACATCCCGGCCATGAAGGTGCGCGACGCGGTGAACACCGCGATCGACGGCACCAGCCTCTTGGGAATCGCGCGAGGCGCCGAATCCCTGGGGTTGTCGGTGAAAACCCTCAAAGTGTCGAAGAGTCGCGTCGATGCGATGCCGCTGCCGGCAGTTGCGCACTGGGACAACAACCATTGGCTGGTCATCTACCACCTCGACGCTCACCACGCATGGGTGGCCGACCCCGCCATCGGGCGGCAACGCATACCGCGGGACGAGTTCGAATCGAAGTGGTCGGGCTATGCGGCGGTTTTCGCCCCGACCGACGAATTCCGGGCGGCACCACCAGAAGCCCCACGTTTCGGGTGGCTGCTGGAGTTCATCAAGCCCTACCGTCGGGCGTTGCTGGGTGCAGTGGTGTTGGCCCTGGTGGCGGCGTGCGGCGAAATGATGATTCCGATCCTGACCAGATACATCGTCGACGACGTCATCGGCTACCACGACGACGGCCTGTTGACGTTGCTCGTGGGAGCCATGTTCGCCGCACTGGCACTCACTGTGGTGATCACACTTGTTCAGCGAATCATGCTCAGCCGCATCGCTGTTCGTGTCGATCGGGTGAGCCTGGACATGCTCGCCGACAAACTGCTGGCGCTGCCGATGACCTACTTCCAATCCCGACGGACCGGCGACATCGCGCGCCGCCTGAACGGGATGCGCGAGGTACGCCAGTTCTTCGTCCAGCATGGCGTGATCGGTCTGACGGCCGTGACGCAGGGCGTCGTGGCGATCATCGTCATGTTTGTGTTCAGTTGGCGATTGGCGCTCGTCTACCTGGTCACCTTGCCCCTGTACGCGGGCCTGATGCGCTACTCGCAGACCCGACTTCGTCCCACCTATGACGCTCTCGAGGAATCGTGGGGCAAATATCAGTCGCGCCAAGTCGATTCGATCAAGGGCATCGAGACCGTCAAGGCGATGGGTGCCGAAGCATCGCTGCGGCGGCTACTACTGGGACAGTTCGACGCGCTGTCCGACCGGCTGTACTGGGCGGACGTGACAGCGATGACCTATGGCGGCCTGCTCCAGTTGGTGTCGTTCTTGTCGCTGGCCATGTTCCTGTGGATCGGCGCGCTGGAAGTGATGCACGATCAACTGACCATCGGCGAACTCGTCTCGTTCAATGCCCTGGTTCTGCTGGCCAACGGGCCGATCTTCACCGTGTTGTCATTGTGGGATCAATTCCAGTACTCGGGGATCCTGCTGCGCCGCCTCGATGATGTACTCGAACGCGAACCGGAGCAGGGCGCCGACCGCTCCGCGCTGGTGCCCGTGAAATCGCTGTCTGGACATGTGCGTTTCCGACGGATGACCTTCCGCTACCCCGGGCCAGTAGGTGCACCGGTGCTCGATGAAATCGACTTCGAGGTGTCACCGGGGACCCGGGTCGCCATCGTCGGCCGCAGTGGTTCCGGCAAGACCACGCTCATCAAATGCTTGTGCGGGCTGCTGATGCCCACCGAGGGCACCATCGTCTATGACAGCGTGAAACTGACCGACCTCGATCTGCGCCAGTTGCGCCGCCAGATCGGCTTCGTACTCCAGGACAACCACATGTTCGACGCCACCATCGCGGAGAACATCGCCTTCGGGGAGGAGCACCCCGACTGGGAGCAGGTGGTGTGGGCCGCGCAGGTCGCGAACGCGACAGAATTCATCGACCGTCTCCCGCTCGGGTACGAGACGAAGATCGGCGAAACCGGGCTGTTGCTATCGGGCGGGCAGCGTCAGCGCATCGCTATCGCCCGCGCCGTGTATCACCGCCCGCCGTTGCTGATCTTCGACGAAGCCACCAGTGCCCTTGACACCGAATCCGAACGCGCGGTCAAAGAGAACCTCGACCAACTGCTGGAGGGCCGAACATCGTTCGTCATCGCCCACCGGTTGAGCACCGTGCGCGACGCTGACGTCATCTTGGTGCTCGAGAAGGGCCGACTTGTCGAGCACGGCACCCACGACGAACTGATGGCTCGGCGCGGACTGTATTTCTACCTGTGCAGCCAACAACTCTCGCTCTGACGACCCGGCCGTTGGGACACTGCGGCGCCGGAGATTCTGCGGCAGACTTGCGGGCTGGGTACGTGTGCACATCGTCACCTCAAAAGCGCACCATCAAACGCCGCTAGTCGAATTCTCCGAGGAGCTTTCGCTTCTGAACCTCGAACTCGGCGTCGGTGAGTACCCCACGGCGCCGCAACTCGGCGAGCTTGGCGAGCTGGTCCAGCGGATCGACCGGAGCGGCCGTCGCGGGACGTACGCCGTCGGATTGCAGCGCTGCCTTGATCTGCTCGCCCAACCCGGAGATGCCCTCGGGCGCGACCACCGTCATATCAGCGGTCTGCGGGCTCGGCTGTTTGAGATCGAGAAAAACCTTGTCCGGCCTTTTAGGGCTAACCCGTACCGCGACAACGGAACCCGGCTGCAAGCGACCTATCACGGGTTGCACGAGCCACTCGCGATGTACGACGTCGTAGGGCCGCCCACCGGGTATCTCTACCCGCAGTCCGACCTCCCACTTGTTCTTGTAGCCGTCCTTGGAAGAGGCGATGTTCTTCAGCGTGAGCACCCGAGCATGTCCGGGGGTGCCACGTTTCTCCAGGTTGGTCTGCTTGGTCCCCTGAATGGCCAACACCACAAACAGCGACACCAGCAGGAGAACGATTAGTGCCGGAACGCTGAAAGACCCGAGGTAGTCCCAGCCCGAGGCAGCGACGGCGTCGGTTGCACCGCCGGCTCCCACCAGGTGATCCTGCCCCACCGGCGCATGCTAGCAGCGGTTCACGTCGACAGTCCCGATCACGTGAAGTCACCAAGAATTCCCCAAGGCGGTCAACGCAACCTAGGTGCCACAGGCCCACCCGGGCCAACAGAACACGAGGAGAAGGCAATGGTCGGAATCACGCGGTTGGCGGCGACAGCGCTGGCAGCCGGGACGCTCAGTGTGGTCGGTCTGAGTCTCGGCGTCGGCGCCGCGCAGGCCGACACCAAGGGCCCGTTTCAGTGGTGCCCCGGCCAATCACTCGACGCGGTTGGAAAATGGGGCGGCGCGCCCGTCTGGAACATGAACGTCTGCCACACCTACTGGAAGACCTACAGCAATATCGGCGGCAACGTCCCGGTCCGAGACGGTCTGGCCACCAACATCTGGGAGGGCGATGAGCCACCGCCCGGACCCACCGGACCGACCTGCGCCCTGTTCATCTGCATTCCAGGCTGATCCCTTCGGCGTCGCCCACCTTGACCGATATACCCCATGGGGGTATAAAGGCCGTGGCGGTGTCATCCCCCGGCGACAGGGAGCTGTGATGTCTGGACTCGTGCATGCCTTGTCGCTGGCCGGGTCGATGACCTGGGAAATCCTGTGGGCACTGATCCTCGGGTTCGCCTTGTCGGCGGTCGTCCAGGCCGTGGTGCGCCGAGACGCGGTCATCGGCCTACTCGGCCACGACAGCCCCCGCACACTGGCCATTGCCGCGGGCCTCGGAGTCGCGTCCTCGTCGTGCTCATATGCAGCA
>ERZ650309.335-NODE-335-length-23561-cov-4.879180_pt1 | contig 23561 bp, 23 predicted proteins | sample MGYA00376245_ERZ650309 | MGnify/ENA primary metagenome ERZ650309 (study PRJEB26733, sample SAMN07839294) | wastewater metagenome | biome: urban; feature: wastewater treatment plant; material: waste water | place: USA: North Carolina | collected 2016-04-26 ...
CGCTGAGATCAGCGGCCCACCGCGCAAAATCCGCCACCGCGCGCTGCGGGCGATAGCAATCGAAAACCTTCAGCCCCAAGCCCGCCGGCGCCAACTCCGCCTGCACGCGCGCCAACGCCTCCGCCGCCTCGCGCGTCAAGCTGGCTGGCGAGCGCCAGGCCACTGCGCGAAATGCCCAGTGCAACGGCCGTATTGCGCCCCAGGCGCCGCACGACCGATCCTGCGAGGGCGCGTGCATGATGGTCTTCATTTGCCGACAGGAGCAGCCGATCAATCGACGATTCTCCCGCGCTTGCCGTGACGGAAAGGGCAATGGCCGTCGATCCGCCCGAGACCGAAAGGCTGCGCGCGCCGATACCGAGCGCGGGCGCGAGCCGGGGCTGCAGCGGTGCGCGCGTCAGCCCGACCGAAAGGTCCGCCAGATAGGCCCTGCGATAGCTGTCGAGCACCACGGTCGACAGGCCATGCTGGCCGCCGTCGCCCATTGGGGCTGATGTCATGCCGGTCGTTGCGGGCAAGGCAATCTGCGAGCCCGCCAGTGTCAGCGGTCCCTGCGGGCCGAATGCCTTTGCCAGGTCAAGCGCGCCGTTGCCGAATATGGGATCAACGCCCGCAGCACCGATGTCGTCAGCAGACCGGAACAGCAGGTCCACGATTTGTGCACCGGTCAGGTTGGGAAACGCCTGGGCAAGCAACGCCACCGCGCCTGACACAATCGGCGCGGAAAAGGACGTCCCGCTCCAGAGGAAGCTTGTGCCGGTTTGATCGATCGCGCGGACGTTCTCTCCCAGGGCACCGAGATAGTGTATCGCGCCATTGCCAGCCTTGTTGGAAAAACTCGCAAGTGCGGCATTGCTCGCATCGAGGGCGCCGGCGATTATGATCAGGTTGCGTGCAAGGGGGTCGTTGGCGATCTGGGCAAAGGGATCGGGATCGACGCTGGCGTCGTTCCCGGCGGAAAACACGATAATGATGCCGGCAGCGGTCGCGCGGCTGAGCGCTGATCGCAGTGTCGAATTTGGTGGCGATCCGCCAAGCGAGATATTGATGACGCGCGCATTGTTGGCAACGGCCAGGTCGACGCCGCGCGCAATCGCGTTGTCATCGTGCGAGCAACCCTGGTTGGGATCGGTCGTGGTGCAACTCCCCGGCGTATCGGTGCGCGCGACAAGCAGGGTTGCACCAAAGGCCACGCCATGAATGCCGCTGTCATTCTTCGCGCCAAGCAGGACGTCCGACACGGCTGTGCCGTGACCGCCTTCATCGCCAATGCCTCTTGAGCCGGCAAGATCGGCCGAAGCGGGGTCGATGCGGCCGGAAAATTCGGCGTTGGACTGGGCGACGCCTGAATCGATCACGGCCACCTTCACGCCCGCACCGGTGGCACCGGCGTTATAGCCTGTAATGGCCTTGGCCTGAACTGCGCCGTTTGATCGGCGATATTCCGCCGTATCAAAACTGGCGGTCGGCGGAGGCGGTGGTAGCGGAGGAGGAGGAGGCGGCGGCGGTGATACAGGCGGAGGTGTGGGGGTCGAATTGACGCCGCCTGTGGTTCCCCCGCCGCAGGCGCTGAGTGCCGCCAGCGAAGTCAGGGCGCATCCGGCACGGAACGCTGTGCGTTTCCAGGATCTGTACATATGTTCCCCCCATAACAATGAAGGTTTAACCGATCATTGCGCATGCGCCAAGGCAGGGCCGTGCGTGTTGGGGCCAATATCGCTACTCAGGCTCCTGTTCGATTTGCTAGCCGTGGCGTGGATCGCTAGAGGCGCGATCATGCCGCCGGTACTTGGTTCAATTGAGAACTGGATCTTCGATCTGGACAACACGCTCTACCCTGCGCGGGTGGATCTGTTTGCGCTGATCGATGAAAAGATGGGCCAATATATCCAGACGCTGCTCGATGTTGACAGCGTTGAGGCCCGGCGGGTGCAGAAGCGTTATTTTGTCGACCATGGAACAACCCTCGCAGGGCTTATGGCGCATGAAGGCGTCGACCCGCACCACTTCCTCAATTTCGTGCACGATATCGACATGGGACGTCTTGCACCCGATCCGGTGCTCAATGCGGCGCTGGCAAAGCTTCCCGGTCGCAAACTCATCTTCACAAATGGCGATGCCGACTATGCCGGGCGGGTTTTGGCCGGCCTTGGCCTGGCTGACGCGTTTGACGGTCTGTTCGATATCCACGGTGCCCGGTACCGGCCCAAGCCGCATCCCGATGCGTATGAGGACATGTGCAGCGCGCTGGATGTCGAGCCGCGTCGGGCGCTGTTCGTCGAGGATATGGCCCGCAACCTGAAGCCGGCAAAGGCGATCGGCATGAAAACGGTCTGGGTCAACAATGGCTCCGAACATGGCAGTGCAGAGGCGAGCCCGGATTTCATAGATTTTGAAACACATGATCTCAGCCACTGGCTGACCGAATTGATGGAGAATGCCGGACAATGACTGGACAGTTGGAAGCGGTGATCAACGCTGCGTGGGACGCGCGCGAAACAGTGGGCACGGCAACCACGGGCAAGGTGCGCGATGCCGTCAATGACGCGCTGGCGCTGCTCGACGGCGGTGAACGGCGTGTGGCGGAAAAGGTCGATGGCGTCTGGACTGTCAATCAATGGCTCAAGAAGGCAGTGCTTCTGTCATTCCGGCTGAACGACAATGTCATCACGCCAGGGCCCGGCGGCGCGAATTGGTTCGACAAGGTTCCGAGCAAATTTGCCGATTGGGGCGAAAACCGTTTCCGCGACGCAGGCTTTAGAGCCGTGCCGGGATCGATCGTGCGGGCCGGGGCCCATATCGGTCGGAACGTCGTCCTGATGCCCAGTTTTGTGAATATCGGTGCGAGCGTGGGCGATGGATCGATGGTCGACGCCTGGGCAACCGTTGGGAGTTGTGCGCAGATCGGGAAGAACGTCCACCTCTCGGGCGGCGTCGGCATCGGCGGTGTGCTCGAGCCCCTTCAGGCAGGGCCCGTCATCATTGAGGATAATTGCTTCATCGGTGCGCGATCCGAAGTGGTCGAAGGTGTCATCGTTGAAGAAGGCGCGGTGCTGGGCATGGGTGTCTTCATTTCGTCGACCAGCAAGATCGTCGACCGTGCGACCGGGGAGGTCTTTGTCGGTCGTGTTCCGGCCTACTCCGTTGTTGTACCCGGGGCGATGCCCGGAAAGCCGCTGCCCGATGGGTCACCAGGGCCCAGCCTTGGCTGTGCGGTCATCGTCAAGCGCGTGGACGCGCAAACGCGCAGCAAGACGGCGATCAACGACTTGCTGCGGGACTAGGCCCTGCGAACCCCGAGCCTCGGGATCTCGATTTTCGGGCAGTGATTCATGACGACCTTCAGGCCTGCCGCTTCGGCGCGGGCTGCCGCTTCTTGGTTGATCACGCCAAGCTGCATCCACACGGCCTTTGCCTCGGCCGCAATGGCCTCATCGACCACGCCTCCTGCTGCTTGGCTGTTGCGGAAGATATCGACCATGTCGATCGGGTCTTCGACTTCGGCAAGGCGCGCGACCACCGTTTCGCCGAGCAGTTGCTGTCCTGCCAGGCCGGGGTTCACCGGGATGACACGGTAGCCCTGGCGCTGGAGGAAGGCCATGACCTCATGGCTGTCGCGTGCTGGATTGGCGGACGCGCCCACAAGTGCGATCGTCTTCGTCTCTTCAAGCAATGCGCGGATATCGGGGCCGGAGTCGAGCGGCATCTTATCGTTCCTGATTGTCGAGCCAGGTGATCAGGCGTTGCGCGATTGCAGTGAATGCGGCGGCTGCAGGGCCATCGCCGGCGGCGGGCGGCGTGCCGTCGTCAGAGGCGGTGCGAATCGCTATGTCGAGCGGAATGCGCCCGAGGAACGCATGGCCCATCTGCCCCGCCGCGGCTTCGGCGCCCCCATGCCCGAACGGATCGGATATCTCACCGCATTTCGGGCATTGGTAACCCGCCATATTCTCGACGAGCCCGATGATCGGAACCGTGGACTGGTTGAACAGGTCAATGGCCCGTGCTGCATCGATCAGGGCCAGATCCTGCGGTGTCGAAACGATGATCGCGCCGGCCGGTTTGTGCTTCTGGATCATCGACAGCTGGACATCGCCGGTGCCCGGCGGAAGGTCGACGATCAGCAGGTCGCATTGTCCCCAATCGGCGTCGATCAGCTGGCCAAGGGCATTGCCCGCCATGGGCCCGCGCCAGGCGACGGCCTGCCCCGGCTTTACCAGATGGCCCATGGACAGCATCGGGACGCCAAATCGCGTCGGCACCGGATCAAGTTTCTGGTCCTTTGCGGTCGGTCGGGCGCCCTCGCTGTCCATCAGGCGGGGTTGGGACGGACCATAGATATCTGCGTCGATCAGCCCGACCCTGCGTCCAAGACGTGCAAGGGCAACGGCGAGATTGGCCGCCAGCGTGGATTTCCCCACACCGCCTTTGCCGCTCCCGACGGCGATGAGCCTGCGCCCCACCTTCTCCTGCGTCATGGCGACGCGGATTTCGGTCACGTCCGGCAATGTCTCGATGGCGGCGTGGATAGCCTTGTCCAGAGCATCGCGTTCGGCAGCCGCAAGGCCCGTGACGTCAAGAATGAGGCTGGCCTTTCCGTCGCTGATGCGTGGCGCAGAGGCGCGTCCGCTGGAGACGAGACCGCCGCCACCGCGCGGATCGGGGATGGTGTCGAGAAGGGCGATAAGTGTGTTGGTTTCAGGCATGAAGACGCTTTAAGCAGAGATTCTTCGCTCGCCACTGTTTTTCGCCATCGTCGCTCCCTATAATGGCTTTCATGGACATTGTTTCGGCATGGCGGGCGCGTGCGGGCGCCCTTTTCAATGAGGGCGGCCCGTGGGGCGGGCGCGGCAAGGGCGGTGGCGGCGATTCGGGTGGCGGTGGCCCGCGCAACCCCTGGAACCAGCCTCCCGGTGGCGGAAGGCCGCGTGGACCGCGCGGCACCTCGGCACTTGACCAGCTTTTGGAGCAATTGCGCGGACTCTTTGGCGGCGGCGGCCAGCTGCCGGGTGGCGGAAATGGCGCATCGCTTGTCCGCTTTGGCCTTATCGCGCTGGTCGCCATCTGGTTCCTGTTCACAAGCTTTCACCGGATCGAGCCCCAGCAGGAAGGCGTCATCACGCGTTTCGGCAAATATGCCGGAAAGCTTGAGCCCGGCATCGGCATGACCTTGCCGGCGCCGATCGATCGCGTGGAAAAGGTCAACATTCGCGGGATCAAGTCGATCGACATTCCCGATGGAGCAGGTCAGAACCTGATCCTGACCGGCGACCAGAATGTCATCGACCTGGCCTATCAGGTGCGCTGGAGCGTGCGGCAGCCCGAGAACTATCTGTTCGAACTCGCCCAGCCGGAAGCAACGATTCGCGAAGTCGCGGAAAGCGCCATGCGAGAAGTCATGAGCACCGTAACGCTGAACGACGCATTTGGTCCGCGCCGGAGCCAGATCGAAACGCGGGTGGCACAGCGCATGCAGGTGCTGCTGAACGACTACAAGGCGGGCATCACGATCCGTGGCGTCGCGATCAAGCAGGCGGATCCGCCTGCGCAGGTCAATGACGCGTTCAAGCTCGTCACGGTCAAGCAGCAGGAAAAGCAGGCGAATATCAACAACGCCAACACCTATGCGCAGCAGGTCATTGCGCGTGCCGAGGGTGAAGCTGCATCGTTCGACAAGGTCTATGCCCAGTACAAGCTGGCCCCGGGCGTCACGCGCAAGCGCATGTATTATGAAACCATGGAAGCCGTGCTGTCCAACACCGACAAGACAATTGTCGAGCCCGGGAGCATCGCCCCTTATCTGCCGCTGGGGAACGGACGGCCGCGCGTGACGGTTGAGGAGGCCGGGCGATGAGCTACGACAATCCAACCGCGCTGGGCCGCTTTCTGGCCAACCCGCTTGCCCTTCTGGTTGCCGCACTTGCCGCCCTGATCCTGCTCATCAGCACGGTCTCGATCGTGCCGGAAACGAAGCAGGGCGTTGTGCTGCGGCTGAGCAAGATCGACCGCGTCGTCAACGGGTACAAGGAAGGCCAGACCTTTGGCAGCACGGGTGCCGGTCTTGTCGCCAAGATCCCGTTCATCGAAGACATCGTCTGGATCGACAAGCGCATTCTCGACGTGGACATGGATCCGCAACAGGTGCTGTCGACCGATCAGCTTCGCCTGAACGTCGATGCCTATGCGCGTTACCGGATCGTCGATCCGGTGCGCATGTACAGCGCGGCGAGGACGGTCGAGAATGTCTCCGATGCGCTGCGCCCGATCCTGGGGTCGGCGCTGCGCAACGAACTCGGCAAGCGCAAGTTCGCGGAGCTGCTGAGCCCGGAGCGGGACCGTGTGATGGACAATATCCAGGCCGGACTTGAGCGCGTTGCCCAGCAATATGGCGCGGAAATCGTCGATGTGCGGATCAAGCGGGCAGATCTGCCCGAAGGTACGCCGCTCGATTCCGCCTATGAACGGATGCGGACCGCCCGGACCCAGGAAGCGCTGACGATCGAAGCTGATGGCTTCCGCCAGGCGCAGATCATCCGCGCAGAGGCCGACGCAAAATCGGCGCAGATCTATGCAGCCGCCTTTGGCAAGGATCCGGAATTCTATGATTTCTACCGGGCGATGCAGTCCTATCGGCAGACATTCGGGGTGAATGGCAAGACCAACGGGTCCACCAACATCATCCTTTCGCCGGGGAATGACTATCTCAGCGAGTTCCGCGGGGGGAAGTGAGCGTCAGGACATGTTCAATTCCGGTTAAGCCTGAATCTTGCATGTTGATGAACGGGAAAAAGGGGATGGCTCATTTTTTCAATCAGGAGGTTTGAATCCGTGCGTTACGCCTATGCAATAACATCCGCCCTTCTTCTTGGCGGCACTGCCGCGACTCTGGCTCTCCAGACGCCCGGTGGTGCGCAAACCGCCCAGAACGAACCCGGCAGCATGATGGCTGCAAATGCGCCGCGTGCAGGAGCCCCGATGAGCTTTGCCGATCTGGCAGCGCGTCTCCAGCCCGCCGTGGTCAATATTTCGACGACGCAGCGCGTGCAGGTCAATTCCAATCCGTTTGCCGGCACGCCTTTTGGCGACCTGTTCGGCGGAGGCGACGCCAATGGAGGCCGACCGGTAACGCGTGAGGCGCAGTCTCTCGGCTCGGGCTTCATCATTTCGCCTGACGGCTATATCGTGACGAACAACCATGTGATCTCCGGCGGCGAAGGGCCGGGGGCAGCTGCGGTTGCCTCGATCAAGGTCATCATGCCCGATCGCACAGAATATGACGCGAAGCTGATCGGCCGCGATCCGACGTCGGACCTCGCCGTGCTCAAGATCAATGCCACCAACCTGCCCTTTGTGCGATTTGGTGACTCGACAAAGACACGCGTGGGTGACTGGGTGGTTGCCATCGGCAATCCCTTCGGACTTGGCGGGACCGTGACGGCCGGGATCGTCTCGGCCTTGCACCGCGTGACAGGACAAGGCGGCGCCTATGACCGCTACATCCAGACCGATGCCTCGATCAACCAGGGCAATTCCGGTGGCCCGATGTTCGACATCAACGGCAATGTGATCGGCATCAACACGATGATCTTTTCGCCAACCGGCGGAAATATCGGCATCGGCTTTGCCATTCCCGCCGAGCAGGCCTTTCCGATTGTCGAAAAGCTGAAAGGCGGCGCCAAGATTGCCCGCGGATACCTTGGTGTCGGTATCCAGCCGCTCGATGAAGGCATTGCCGATTCGCTCGGGATCGAGAAGAATCATGGAGAGCTGATTGCGCGTGTCGAGCCCGGGCAGGCCGCCGACAAGGCTGGCATCAAGCAAGGCGATGTCGTGGTCAAGGTCAATGGCCGCGAGGTGACTCCCGACCAGACCCTGTCCTATCTGGTTGCCAATCAGGCCGTCGGTTCGCGCGTGCCGATCGAAGTGATTCGCGACGGACGCCATCAGACGGTTACGGCAGTGATCGGTGAGCGGCCTTCGGAAGAAAAGCTCGCCAGTCTTGGCGCGGGCGGCGATCCAGGGCTTGATCCGGAGGATGAAAAGTCCAGCCAAACCGCGACCCGCGCGTCGCTTGGCCTTGCGCTGCAGACCCTGACGCCGGACATTTCCCGCCAGCTCGGCCTGAACGCCACTGTGAAGGGCGTCGTGATCGGTGCAGTGGATCCGTCAAGCGATGCAGCGACAAAAGGGCTTCAGCGTGGTGATGTGATCATTTCGGTCAATTACAAGCCAGCCAATACGCCCGCCGATGTTGCCGCAGCTGCAACTGCCGCCAAGTCGGCCGGACGGTCCAATGTGTTGCTGTTTGTGCAGCGCGGACCAGCGCCTGCCCGCTATATTGCGATAAAGCTCAAGCAGGGCTGATCTTAACACTGATTCCCGCTTTGCTGTTGTGCGTGCGCTCGGCTATGCCGCTGCGCTCAAGCACAACAGCCGGGAAGCCTGCTCCTTCATGCGAAATCCGATGCGGTTACTGGGGCAAAGGCGATTCCTGCCCCTGTTCGTCACGCAGTTCCTGGGTGCCTTCAACGACAATCTGTTCAAGACGGCCATGGTCGTCCTGGTCATCTACCAGATTTACAGCGACCCGACCAAGGAGGCCGATTTCGCGGCCTTGGCCAGCGGCCTCTTCATCCTGCCCTTTTTCCTTTTTTCGGCCCTGTCGGGCCAGCTTGCCGATGGACGTGACAAGGCGCCGCTGATCCGCATCATCAAGTCGGCGGAAATCGGAATCATGCTGTTCGGTGCCGCAGGCCTGATGCTCCATACCCTGCATCAGGGCTCGTCCATCGTGCTCATGCTGATGGCGCTGTTTGCCATGGGGGTGCACTCGACCTTCTTCGGCCCGATCAAATACGCAATCCTGCCCCAGCATCTCGGTGACGACGATGTTCTTGGCGGCACGGGACTGGTGGAGGCGGGAACCTATATTGCCATCCTCCTCGGAACGATCATCGGCGGGATCATCCCCTATCAATGGGCTGCAGCTGGAGTCCTTTTGACAGCAGTTGCAGGGAGAATTGCCGGACAGAAGGTGCCCCCGGCACCCCCTCAGGACGATGCCCCACCGTTCACGTTCGACTGGCACATCATCCGCGCATCGCACCGCCTTGTCAGTGCGACGATGCATATCCCCAGACTCTATCTCGCCATTGTCGCCATCAGCTTCTTCTGGGCGATCGGTGCAGTGCTCGCCGCGCTGTTTCCCCCGCTTGTCAAGAATGCGCTTGGCGCGGACCAGACGGTGGCAACGATGTTCATGGCCATTTTCTCGATTGGCATTGCCATTGGCTCGGTTGCCGTCAACCGCTTGCTGAAGGGGCGAGTCTCGGCGCGCTATTCACCGGCATCGGCGATTGCCATGGGCGGGTTTGTCGCCATTTTGTGGTGGGCCGTAAGAACCTGGCCTGAAACACCCGATCACCTGATGGGCATTGCGGAATTCATTTCCTGGAAACAGGCGGACCTCGTTCTGGTCGCGCTCCTTGGCATCGCCATTGCCGGTGGCATGTTCGTGGTGCCACTCTACGCCTTCTTGACGACCACTGTGCCGCAGGCCGAGACGGCGCGCACGGTTGCCGCCAACAACATTGTCAATTCCGGCGCGATGGTGATCTCTTCGCTCTTGCTGATGGTGCTGAATGCCATGCATGTCACCATTGCCGACATGGTCCTGACCGTGGCCATAGGCAGCCTGGTCGCAGCCTGGATTGCCCAGAAGCTGCATCTGGCCTGCGATTAGGCTTCGACCTTTTCCACCCATTCGGGGAAGAACACCGGCTCACGCGTCGACCAGCCGGGTGCAGTTGCCGCAGCTTCGCTGATCGACTGCAACAGGGCGCGACGCCTCTGGGGGTGCAGATGCGGGAGCGATGCCGCTGCGCAAAAGGCTGCCGGGAACCACGGTCTTGCTGCAGCGCCGATCAACCGCTCGTACAGAAAGCGATAGGCACCAAAGGTGGAGATGCGGTCCTGGCCAAGATCGAAGGCCGAGATACGGATCAAGAGGCCGAGGAACCCCTCAAGCTGGCTCAGTCCGCTGTCTTCGGGAATGGCCTGGCGCAGTCCGGGCAGGGCTTCGTAGGTCTTTGTCTGTGCCCGGATACTGGCAGCCTCGACAACATCGCGCGACCAGAGGGCAAGCGCATCGCTGCGGCAATAGGCGACGTCGAGCGAGCGGCGAATGTAGCGCTGCGCCGCCGCGTCAAAGCTCGCGAACTCCTTGATCTCGGCAAGCGTGAGGCTGCCGTCGGCGGGTTTCATGCTGGTTGCCATGCGCAAAACTCCAATTCCCTTTGCTGCGCATGATCGCTGAAGTTGGTTATCAAGCCGTTAATCAGCCTGTTCAATCGACGAGCCAGAACCAGAATTCGACAAAGGGCGCGGGCAAGGGGGTGCACAATGCGGCGATCGCGCTATGTTATGGGTGATGAACGACAGTCGCGCACTTCCTGAAAGCCGCCCGCTCGACAGCCGCGCCGTGCTGTTCTCGATCCTCGGATTCTGGCTGTTTTATGTCATCATCGTAACGCTGCGGGCGATGATCATGGACTTTCCGGCCCAGGGCGAAATGGCGCTGCGGCGTGGGTTCGTGACGGCTGTCGGGATTTTCATCACGATTGGACTGTGGCTGTTCCTTCGGCTCCTGGACCGCAAGCCTTTCTGGACCCGCGTTGTCGCGGTCAGCCTGATGTCGATCCCCTGTGCGGTCGCGATCTCGGCGGTGAATTACTATTTCTTCAACGTCTATGATCCGGCAGGCCTGATGGATATCGAGCGCGCCTTTCCGGACAAGGACCATCCGGTAATCATGGAAATCGCAGAGGTCGCGATTTCGCGGTATTTCTTCCTGATTGCCTGGGCATCGCTCTATCTGGCGCTCGGGTTTTCGCAGGATGTGCGCGAAGCGGAACGCCGCACGGCCCGCTTTGCCCGAGCGGCGCAGTCAGCCGAACTCAGGGCGCTCAGATATCAGGTCAATCCGCACTTCCTCTTCAACACGCTGAATTCGCTCTCTGCCCTTGTGATGGGCGGTCGCCGCGACGAAGCGGAAACCATGATCATGAATCTGTCGACATTCTATCGCACCAGCCTTTCGGGCGAGCCGAGCGAAGACGTCGAACTTGCGGAGGAAATCGAACTCCAGAAGCTTTACCTCGACATCGAAGCCGTCCGCTTTCCGGAACGGCTGCAGGTGAAGATCGACTTGCCGCCCGATCTTGCCAGTGCCGCGGTTCCCGGCCTCATCCTCCAGCCTCTGGTGGAAAACGCGATCAAGCATGGCGTGTCGCAAACCAATCGACCTGTGCTGATCGAAATCAGTGCTGCCCAAGCGGACGGGCAATTGATCCTGACCGTTTCGGACGATGGTCCCGGCGCCGCAAAGAGCGCACAGCCAGACGACGGCCCGCGCGGCATAGGGTTGGCCAATGTCCGCGACCGACTGGCCGCGCGCTTTGGCGATCGGGCCAGCATTGTCCATGGGCCTCATGCGGGTGGCGGTTATCGTGTGTGCCTGACCCTGCCTCTGGTGCGCCATGCCGGATAACGCTCCGCTCCGCACCCTGATTGTCGATGACGAGCCCTTGGCCATCGAGCGCATGCAGATCCTGTGCGCCGAGCAAGAGGGGATAACCCTGGTCGGCACTGCGGCGGATGGCGCGGCAGCCCTGCGCATGATCGAGAGCCTTGGCCCCGACCTTGTGCTTCTTGATATTGCCATGCCCGAACTCGACGGCATGGCTGTTGCAAAAACGCTTGGCCGTCAGTCCGGGAGCTCTTCCCCCGCAATCATCTTTGTGACCGCTTTTGACAGTTTTGCGATTGAGGCCTTTGACCTCGCCGCTGTCGATTATCTCCTGAAGCCTGTGTCTGCGGATCGGTTGCGGCGCGCTGTTGATCGGGTTGCCGAACGCCGGCGCATCCCTTCGGCTGAAGTCAGCGCGCCAGAGCCTGTCGATGAATTCTGGGTGCCGCATCGATCCGAACTGGTCCGCATCGCTGCAAATGATATCGAGCGCATCGATGCCGAGCGTGATTATATGCGGCTCCATCTTGGACAGCGAAGCTATCTCCTCCATCAGACGATCGGCGCCCTTGAGGCCCGTCTCGATCCGACGCGCTTTATCCGGCTTCACAGGTCGGTGATTGTCCGCAAGGACCGGATTGCCCGGCTTGGGCATGACAAGGCCGGTGCCTGGCACGCGGAACTTGTCGATGGCGATCAGGTCCGGATCGGCAGGACCTATCTCGCCCATGTGAAGGCCATGGCCGGCCGCTAGGCGGGACAAAAAACATTCACCTGCCATTCAGGTAAGATATAACATCACATGAGCAATAATAAGGGAGAGTGCTCATGCTTGTCCGTATCAGCCGTTCACGTCCTGCCTGCCTGATCCCGCTCATCGCACTTGTCATCGGACCCGCAACGCCGCTGGCGTCCCGGACGCCTCCAGATGCGCGGTCCGCTTCGCCTGATGGACCCGTGCGCTGCAACCGGGGTGAACCGGACGTTCGTGCAAGCGGCGGTCACCGGATGATCCAAAAGGTGCCCATCTATTCGAGCCTGCCCGCCCCACCGACTCCGCCGATGATCAGTCCCATGAGCGCACAGGACATTGCGGTCAGCGCGCAGCGCGCCAACCCGACGGTGCAGAACCTTCCCACAGCAATCGCAACTGTCACCTCGGCGCCGCGGGAAGACCGCGAGCGCTATGCAGGAAAGGACGTTGCGGGCATTTTCGCCGTTGCGCAGCAGCCCGTCTCGACCTTCTCGGTCGATGTCGATACCGGCTCCTATGCCAATGTCCGCCGCTTCCTCGTGCAGGGCCAGACCCCGCCTCCGGCAGCGGTCCGCACCGAAGAGATGCTCAATTACTTCCGCTACGATTATCCCGCGCCGGAAGATCGCAATCGCCCGTTCAGCGTCTCGACCGACATGGCGGTCACGCCCTGGAACGCCGAGACACGGTTGCTCCGAATCGGCATCAAGGGCTTCGACCTGAAGCAGGAACAGCGTCCACCGGCGAACCTCGTCTTCCTCGTCGATGTGTCCGGATCGATGTACGATCAGGACAAGCTCCCGCTGGTGAAGTCTGCGCTTTCGCTGCTGGCAGACCGGCTTTCACCCCGCGACAAGGTTTCCATCGTCGTCTATGCCGGGGCCGCCGGAATTGTCCTCGAGCCGACCAGCAATCCGGCCTATGTGAAGGCCGCTCTCGATTGCCTTGAGGCGGGGGGCTCGACCGCCGGTGGTCAGGGCATGGAACTCGCCTACGCGACGGCCCGGGCCCATTTCATCAAGGGTGGGGTCAACCGCGTGATCATGGCCACCGACGGCGATTTCAATGTCGGCATATCGTCAGACGAAGGCATAGAAGCGATCGTGAAGAAGAACCGCGAAAGCGGAATCACGCTCACCACACTGGGCTTCGGGCAGGGCAACTACAACGAAGCGATGATGGAGCATGTGGCCGATGTCGGGAATGGCAATTATGCCTATATCGACAGTGCGATCGAAGCGCAGAAGGTGCTCGATGAAGAAATGGCAGCCACGCTCTTCACCATTGCCAAGGATGTGAAGATCCAGATCGAGTTCAATCCGACGGTGGTCAAGGAATATCGCCTGATCGGTTATGAAAACCGCGCGCTGGCGGAAGAGGATTTCGACAATGACACGGTCGATGCCGGCGATATCGGGTCCGGCCATCAGGTGACGGCACTTTATGAACTTGTGCCCGCAAATGCGAAGGGCTGGCTTCCCGTGCGGCATTTCGATGTCAATCGGACACCCGCTGCCAGCCCGATCAACGGGAGTGACCTGGCCTGGCTCAAGCTTCGGTACAAACTGCCAGACGGAGAGCGCTCGATGCTGATCGAACGTCCGGTCGCTGCAAGCCTGGCACGATCGGCGGGTCAGCCTCAGGGCGACATGGCATTCGCCAGCGCCGTTGCGGCCTTCGGGCAGAAACTGCGTGACGACAAGTATCTCGGGTCATTCTCCTATGCCGACATCCGGCGGCTGGCCGGGACTCAACAGGGCTATTTGCGCGAGGAATTCCTGAAGCTCACCAGCCTGGCCGACCGGGGTGCCGCCGCGCCGACGAATTGATCTCCGCTGGACTTGGCGCCCCTGCACGCTAGTGTCCCGGCACATTTGAAATCGTGCCGGGAGCAACATCGTTGGACAACAGCTTGATCATTGCGGTTCTTGTCGGAATCGTCGTCGTAACATTGCTTTGGGTGCTTTTGCGCAAGCGCGGGACAGGTCCGGCGCTGCCTGAAGACAGGAAGGCCGAGATTCCGTCAGCACCGGTCGTTCCGCCCGCAGCCGCTCCGGAACCAGCCGCGGAACCCGCAAAGCCGATGCCGCTGCCGAAGGCAAAAGCGAAGTCCGTCAAGCCCGTTGCCAAGGATGGCCCGGCGAAAAAGCCCGCAGCGAAGAAAGCAGAAACACCCAAGGCAGCGCCTGCGGAGCCTGCGCCAAAGGCTGCGCCTGCGATGACCGAAATCGGTGTGCCTGCTGCGGTCGGTGCGCCGGACAACCTCCTCCTGCTCAAGGGGGTTGGCCCCAAGCTCAACACGTTGCTCATCGGCCTCGGGATCACGCGGTTCGACCAGATCGGCGCCTGGACGGCCGAAGATGCCGCGAAGGTCGACGAACATCTTGGTGCTTTCAAAGGCCGGATCGAACGTGATAGCTGGATCGAACAGGCAGGCCTGCTGGCCAGGGGAGAGATCGCTGCGTTTGAAACCAGATTTGGAAAGCTCGACAGCGAAAACTGATCGGCGCCGGCCGGTCTGGCTGAGCGGCGGCCGGGTTGCGCTTGCGGCCCTCGCGCTGGTTGGCTCTGTGGCGGCAGCGCAATCGCTCGATGACGAGCGAAGGGCGATGTCGCAGGCCAAGGCGCAATCGGCAGCAGCGGATGCCCGCGCAAACCAGCTTGAGCGGAAGGCCGCCGCTGCGCGCGACCGAGGCGACCAGGCTCTTACGGAATCGGCAGCATTGGCTTCGCGCGTACAAGCGACAGAAGCCGATATCGCGGCCGGTGAGGCGCGCATCCGCCTCATTGAAACATTGCGCGCTGAACGGCGTGCCCGGCTTGCGGCTCGGCAGGAACCCGCCGTGCGGCTTCTGGCTGCGCTGCAAATGATGGCGCGACGCCCCCCGGCGCTTGCCTTTGTGCAACCCGGATCGACGCGCGACCTTGTCCATGCGCAAGTGGTGCTGGCGTCGGTCCTGCCCTTGCTTGAACAGCGCACGGCCGGATTGCGGCGCGAAGTTGAAATCGGGCGGCGCTTGCGTGCGGATGCAGATCGCGCGATCGCTGCGCTTGCTGAAAGTCGCCAGACGCTTGAGGCCCAGCGCTTAAGGCTGATCCAATTGGCGGCTACGCATCGCCGTGATGCTGATCGCTTTGCGGCAAGCGCGATGTTTGAACAGGATCGGGCGATGGCAATGGGCGAAAAGGCCCGTGACATTGCCGATCTGATGGGCCAGCTCGGCGCCGATGCACAACAGCGCCAGCAGCTTGAAACATTGCCGGGGCCGCTTTTGCGACCTGCCCTGCCAGGCGCCGCCAGGGCTGCACCGGTCGAAACCCGCGTCCCGCAGCAAGACCGCCTTGCCTATCGCCTTCCCGTTGTGGGGCGCATCGTCGCGGGCCTGGGAGAGGTTTCCGGAAACGGCGTGCGGGCCCGCGGATTGACAATTGCCACGCGTCCGTCCGCGCAGGTTGTTGCGCCGAATGATGGCCGCATTGTCTTTGCCGGACCTTATCGCGGTTTCGGCAGGATCGTCATCATCGACCATGGGCAAGGCTGGACGACGCTCCTGACAGGCATGGCTGTTCTGGATGTCGCTGTGGGCGATACGGTTGTCCAAGGGAGTCCGGTCGGCCGTGCAGCAACTGTGGATCCGAAGATCACGGTGGAACTGCGCCGTGGCTCCAGACCGATCGATATCGCGCACCTGATGGGCTAGGCGGAGCGAGCAGCCCCTCCAGAAGCAGAAATGGCGGCTGGTGTTGCCACCAGCCGCCACTATGTCGAACCCAGCTTTTCCGGTCTTGCGGCCGTCTTCGCCGATTCTGACATCAACAGGCCTTTCCACAAGGGACCGATCCTGCTGCGGGCTTGCTCCGGCCTGTCGCCATTGCTTCGGGTTGCCCCTCCACTGTGCAGCCTGCCTTTGCTGACCCTGCCTGTGTCGTTTCCGCTTTCCACCTTGCGGTTTCACGCAGCCCGTTTCACCGGCTTGCCGCCTCGGAAGTCCCTTCGGTTGCCCTTGGTTCCTTGCCTCGACGACAATTGAAAGGTCTCATGAAGAGCTGAGTCGTTCCAGCGGAATCATATGCTCCCAAGCTGTGGATAACGAGGATAACGGGGGTGGAATTCCCGGATCTTGTCAAGGCGTGATCAAACGGCCCAATCGATCACGGCACCATGCGGATGAACGTGTCCGAGAAGGCGAGTCTCGCCACCCGGCCATAGCGTGAGTCGCAATTCCGCGGCCGGTGCGACGGACGCAAACTCATAGCTCAACCAGGCGAGCGGCCGTTCTTCTGTGGCTGACGCGCCGGCACGCGCCATGGCTGATCCGATCCGCGTCCGGCTTTCAGGGGCAACATACTGGAGCACGATGCTGTGATAGACGATCCGCGTGACACCCTTTGGTTGCGGCAGGGCCAGCCTGTCCTCCAGCCAATCCGCCGCGTCGGCCCTGGTTATCGGAGGAGGTTGGGCCTGGGCCAGCGCAATGGCTGCACTGATCCGCGCGACGCGTACATCCTGGTCCGGCCAGACGAAGGCCATCAAACGCTCGACGACCTCTGGCTTTGAAACGTCGAGCGGATTCTGGTCCACCCCAGCGCGGGAGACCACTGCGACAGGCGCGAAGACGGGTGGCTTGCCATGCCAGTCCGGCGTGAGCTGCACACCGGAGTCGGGATCGCCTGCAGCCACTCCGCCCAGGACATAGCCAAAGCGGTCGAGATTGAGGTTGAGCCCTGCGCTGGCCCCGAGTTCAAGTAGCTCCACATGGGGTCCGAACCGGGCGGCAACGGCCATGATGCCCGGCCAAAGTGCTCCCGCCCGCGCCACTTCATTGGTTTGCGGCGGGCCGTCGAGCCAGGGCAGGAGCCAATCGTCCCATTCGGCAAGGACGCGGGAAATCTGCCCGGTGAAGTCTCCGCTGCGCGAATGGTAAAGGGCCGATAGCGCAGGGTCGGCGCCGGACCGGGCCAGTGCATTGAGCCCGCCCGTAATCCGCATCATCAGCGCATCGGCCATGGGGTCGCCTGCCCAGTCGAGGATCGCCGTGCCCGTCCGCGTCTTGTGGTCCATGTGCTCTGCCAGGGCGGTGCACACTGCTCCGGTCAGGGGCGATCCCGAAGCAAGGCAGAAGGAAGCCTGCGTCCGGAACGCTTCACGAATCGCGTTTTCGTCAGGGGCCGTCATTGGCGCAAGCTTGCCCTTATTGCGGTGCACAAGTAAAGGCCGCGCCACCATGGCCATGCCGATCATCCTCGCTGTCCCCAAAGGGCGCATCCTCGAAGAGGCGCTGCCCCTGCTTGCGCGCGCCGGAATTGAGCCCGAAGCTGCCTTTGGTGATGAAAGCAGCCGCGCGCTCCGGTTCGAAACCAATCGCCCGGATATCAGCCTGATCCGGGTGCGCGCCTTCGACGTTGCGACCTTTGTTGCCCACGGTGCAGCGCAACTCGGCATCGTCGGATCGGATGTTATTGAAGAATTTGCCTATTCTGAACTCTATGCGCCGGTCGATCTCGATATTGGCCATTGCCGGATTTCGGTTGCCGAGCCTGCGGCGCTTGCTGCCTCCGACGATCCCAGGCGCTGGAGCCATGTCCGCGTTGCCACCAAATATCCGAACCTAACACGGCGCCATTTCGAGGCGCGCGGTGTCCAGGCCGAATGCGTCAAGCTCAATGGTGCCATGGAACTGGCGCCCACGCTTGGTCTGTCCAGCCGCATTGTCGACCTTGTGTCTTCGGGCCGGACCCTCAAGGACAATGGGTTGGTCGAAGTCGAAGTCCTTGCGCAGGTCTCTGCGAGGCTGATCGTCAACCGGGCCGCGTTCAAGACCAATGCCGAGGTCGGCCGGATCGTCGATGCCTTCCGGAGGGCCGTCGATGATCAGGCTTGATGCAGGGGCTGCCGATTTCGAGACCGGTTTTTCCGCTCTTGTGAATGACCGGCGCGAAGCCGGACAGGACGTGTCGGTCGATGTTGCGAAGATTCTGGCCGATGTGCGTGAGAATGGCGATGCAGCGGTCAAGGCATTGACGGCGCGTTTCGACGGGTTCGATCTTGATGCAGTCGGCTGGCAGATTCCGCTCGATACATGCCGCGCTGCGCTTGAGAACCTTGCCCCGGAACTGAGGCAGGCACTGGACCTCGCAGCCTCGCGAATCCGCGCCTATCATGAGGCACAGCAGCCACAAGACAGCGATACAACGGATGCTGCCGGCGTCCGCATGGGCGCTCGCTGGCGGGCAGTCGATGCGGCGGGGATTTATGTCCCCGGCGGTCGGGCCGCCTATCCGTCGTCCGTCCTGATGAATGCCATTCCGGCCAAGGTTGCCGGCGTGGAGCGGCTTGTGATGGTCACACCCTCTCCCGATGGTGATATCAATCCGCTGGTTCTTGCGGCCGCAGCCCTTTCGGGGGTGGATGAAGTGTGGCGGATCGGCGGAGCGCAGGCCATTGCCGCACTGGCCTATGGTACGTCGCGGATTGCGCCGGTCGATGTGGTGACGGGCCCTGGCAATGCCTGGGTCGCCGAAGCAAAGCGGCAGCTTTATGGCGTGGTGGGGATCGACATGGTTGCCGGTCCGTCCGAAATCCTGGTCGTTGCCGACGAGGGGAATGATCCGGACTGGATTGCAGCCGACCTTTTGAGTCAGGCCGAACATGATCCCACCAGCCAGTCGATTCTCATAACCGATGATTCCGGTTTCGCGGATCGCGTATCTGCCGCGGTCGAGCGCAAGCTGGGAACCCTTGCAACCCGAGACGTGGCCCGCGCGAGCTGGGAGGCACATGGCGCGATCATCATTGTTCGCGACCTGAACGATGCGCCGCCCTTGGTCGACAGGCTCGCGCCCGAACATCTTGAACTGGCCGTCGCGGATCCGGAGCCCCTGTTTGCCCGGGTTCGCCATGCGGGGTCGATTTTTCTCGGTCGCCATACACCCGAAGCGATCGGCGACTATGTCGGCGGTCCCAACCATGTTCTTCCAACCGGGCGCCGTGCCCGCTTCTCATCAGGATTATCCGTGCTCGACTTCATGAAACGGACCAGTTTTCTCGCCTGTGACGACGCGGCGATCCGCGTGATCGGTCCTGCCGCTGTGGCACTTGCCAAGGCTGAAGGGTTGCCCGCCCATGCAGATTCAGTGTCGGAGCGACTGGCATGAGCCGCGCCCGTGCACGCTCCGCAGCCCGGCTCGCCGCCGTGCAGGCGCTTTATCAGCGTGAAATGGAAAATACGCCGCTGGCCCAGCTGCTTCATGAATTTCACTTGCACCGGCTTGGCGCGACGATCGAGGATGCAACTTATGCGGATGCAGAAGTCGATTTCTTCGATGACGTGGTGAAGGGCGTCGATGCCCGGCTTCAGGAAATCGACACAGCGATTGCCGCAAACCTTGGCGAGGGCTGGACAATTGATCGGCTCGACCGCGCGCTCCGCCAGATCCTCCGCGCGGGATCATATGAATTGCTGGCGCGTCCCGATATTCCGACGGGCAGCGTGATCAGCGAATATCTTGACGTCGCGCACGCCTTTTTCGACCGCAAGGAGAAGAAGTTCGTGAACGGTGTCCTTGATGCCGTGGCGAAAACGGTTCGGGCCTGACCGGCTGGCTGCTGTCGGAACTAAAGGTCTTCGGGGCGCTTTTCCCGCCGAAGCGTGCGGTGAATGATCCCGCCAAGATCCTGGAAGAACGGCCTGGGATCGTCTGCGGTGTAGATGAAGTGGCGCAGACGCGGATCGAAGAAGCCCGAGAGATAGGACGTCAATTCGGCAAGACGTGACGGCTTGTAATTGGGGATCGACTTCGCCTTGAAGAGGACGGTGAACAGGCGGCGCGTTTCAGGCACCAGGAAGCGTGCACGGCGATCCGTCAGGCGGGGTTTTGCGGCGCCCGATTCACCCAATATCCTGTGCCGATACTGCTCCCAGGCAAATTCTGCGCCACAGTGCAGGGCAAGCGGCAGGCTCCCCCAGAACCGGCCATTCACTTCCATCAGCCAGTATTTGCCGGTCTTTGGATCATGCCGATACTCGACCATTGCCGGCCCTTCCCAGCCAATCGCTGCAAGCAAGGCTGCGGAATGCTCCATCTGGTGCGTGTGACGGCGCAGCGGCACGGACTCGCACAATGTCGAAAACCCGCCTTGGGCAGGCCACTCATGGATGCGTCTGTGCTGGAACATCAGGCTTGGCTGGCCGCCAGCCATGTGCAGCATCTGCGCGAAACCGAAGCCGGAGCAAAAGGGCTGAACAATTGGCCATTCGCGCAACGCGGCATAGCGGTCCAGCAAAGCGAGCAGGGCATGGGGGGATGCCGCATGTTCTGCCTTGACCAGCGGCAGGCCGTGTTCCGCCAAAATGCGTGCCATTGCAGGCGGATCGGCCCATTTGGCGACCACCGGATAGGTCAGCGTTTCGGCATATTGGGCAAAGTTTTCCCCGGCCAGGGGCTGCCAGCTTTCGGGAACGTCGATGCCCAGCCCCGCGGCGAGGGCCAGAGTCCTGCTCTTGTCGAGAACGAGATCAAGTTGCGGCTTGCGAGGCGTGAGAATCCGGCAGCCTTCAATCTCGTCGGGCAGTGCTGCAAGGGCCACGAGATCGTCTTCGGCGATGGCAAAAAGCGCGCGGGCACCGGTGTGGAAGATTCGCTCAGGTAGCCATTGTGCGAGCGTTGGTCCTTCGGGACGCAATGAAAAGCCCGACAGGTAACGCGACGAGCGGCCCAGTGCATCGCCATTGCGGCCGATGCCGTGCACGGGCACGCCGCGGCGGCCCAGTTCGCGAATGACGGTCAGGCCGACGGGCGTATCGACGCCCAGGACAATGGCCGGGGGCAGCTTCATGCGGGCCGCAGCAGCCATACCGCGTCGGCCGCTTCCGCGCAGTTCAAATCCGGGACATGAATCACGCACACCTCATCCGAGACTGGACAACGGATTTATGCGCCTGACCTTAAGAAGCGGTAATGCGTTCATAGGCGTCCAGATCGGCGCGCGTGTTCAGATTGTGGAGCGGTGAAGACGGGGGAACCGGTCGGGCGCGGCAACGCTTGATCCAGCCGCGGATCGACCGGTCATCCTGTTCGGCGAGATGACGCTCCAGATCCGGAGCCAGAGCGCTGGGCCACCAGCCAAGGAGAAAGTGATCGTCAAGATAGGCCGGTCCGCCTCCGGCCAAGAGCGACGCCATGTCCGGAAGAATGGGCAGCGTGTCGCATCCAGCGCTGATGACGCCGTCGTATCCGCATTCACCCGCATGATGGAGTGCAGCGTTGAGACCGGCGAGCGGGCCCAGCGCGCCCTGAGGCCGGTCAGCCAGAAATGCGAGGCCAGTCCAGGTCCGTCCCACGACGACAAGATCTGCAACCTGCCGCGCCAGGGCTTCCGCAACATGGTCGATCAGCGGCTTGCCCCGGAACAATGCAGCGGCTTTGTCTCCGCCGAAACGCCGCCCCTGTCCGCCGGCGATGATGGCCCCCAGGGCGCGCATTCCGTCACCCCGCCTTCAGGGCAAAGGCCGCAAGAACGGCGGCGATGATCATGGCCAACACGAGGATGAGCGGCCAGGGCATGAAGCCGACGTCGTCAGGGTCAGTGCGATGTGCACGCCGCCGGTCTCCCCATGTCGCAAGGCCTGCGACGGCGAGAGCCGTTACACATCCACTCCAGAGCAATTGCTGCAACCCTTGGTCCTCTCTGCCAGTCTTGCCCGCAATCATAGGGAAAGGAGGACGGGCACCGCCAGCTTTGATTTCACGCGATTCTCATGCTTGACGTAAACGTAAACTGCGGCCACCGTCCAGCCGAACTTTGCATTCGAGAGGATTCGCCCCATGAAGACCCGCATCACGGAAATGTTCGGCATTGAGCACCCCATCATTCAGGGGGGCATGCATTATGTCGGTTTTGCCGAGATGGCTGCCGCCGTTTCAAATGCGGGCGGGCTTGGCATCATCACTGGCCTGACCCAGAAGACGCCTGCGGATCTTGCGAACGAAATCGCCAAGTGCCGCGACATGACCGACAAGCCGTTCGGCGTGAACCTCACCTTCCTTCCGGTCGTCAATGCGCCGGACTATCCGGGGATGGTCAAGGCAATCATCGAAGGCGGCGTGAAGGTCGTTGAAACGGCGGGCAACAATCCCGTGCAGGTGCTGCCGGCGCTGCATGATGCCGGCATCAAGGTTATCCACAAATGCACATCCGTCCGTCATTCGCTGAAGGCGCAGGCGATCGGCTGCGATGCCGTTTCCGTCGACGGATTCGAATGCGGCGGCCATCCGGGTGAAGACGACATACCGAATTTCATCCTGCTGCCCCGTGCAGCAGACGAACTCGACATTCCGTTTGTAGCCTCAGGCGGTATGGCGGATGGCCGCAGCCTCGTAGCGGCGCTGGCGCTCGGCGCCGAAGGCATGAACATGGGCACGCGCTTCATCGCAACCAAGGAAGCCCCGGTTCACGAAAAGGTGAAGCAGGCTCTGATTGCTGCATCCGAACTCGATACCCGACTTGTGATGCGGCCTTTGCGCAATACCGAACGGGTGTTGACCAATGTGGCTGTCGAACGCCTGCTCGAAAAGGAACGTGCGCTCGGAGCCAATATCACCTTCGCGGACATAGCCGAGGAAGTTGCGGGCGTTTATCCGCGCATCATGCTGGAAGGCGATATGGAAGCCGGCGCCTGGAGTTGCGGCATGGTCGCCGGGCTGATCCACGACATCCCGACCTGCAAGGACCTGATCGACCGGATCATGGCCGAAGCCAATGCCATCATCAACAAGCGGCTGCCCGGGTTCGCCAACGCCTAGCAGCGTCTGTCCCTAGCAGCGGAAACCGCGCGCCTTCGGGCCGGGTTCCAGTACGCGGTAGGCCTGCTCGACGAATTCGCAGAGCAGCGGTCTCGTGTCGCGCGGATCGATAATGTCTTCGATCCGGAACTTTTCGGCAGTGCGGAACGGGCTGCGGACCAGATTGAGCCGGGTGCGGATCGCTTCCAGATGGGCCTGCGGGTCCTCGGCGGCTTCGATCTCGCTTTTATAGGCCACCTCGATCCCGCCTTCGATCGGCAGGCTGCCCCAGTCGCCGCTGGGCCAGGCAAAGCGGTACTGGAACGCTTCGGCATTGCTCATCGCGCTGCCCGCGATGCCATAGGCGCGGCGCACCACCACGCAGCACAGCGGCACCGTGGCCTTGTAGATCGCGTTCATCGCCTGCACGCCGTAACGGATCGTTCCCGCGCTTTCCGCCGCCAGTCCGATCATGAAACCGGGATTGTCGACCAGGTG
>ERZ650309.336-NODE-336-length-23556-cov-5.039062_pt1 | contig 23556 bp, 21 predicted proteins | sample MGYA00376245_ERZ650309 | MGnify/ENA primary metagenome ERZ650309 (study PRJEB26733, sample SAMN07839294) | wastewater metagenome | biome: urban; feature: wastewater treatment plant; material: waste water | place: USA: North Carolina | collected 2016-04-26 ...
GATCACTTTGAACTTAGTCAATTTCTTGCCGGTGTTTACGGGCCCGAGCTTGATGGACGCCGCGAGGATAAAGGCGATCTTATGGCATACCTGCTTGAGCAGGAAGGACTTTGTCCGGAAGAAGTTTACATGGTCGGTGATCGCGAACACGACATCCTAGCAGCGCGGCGGCATGGGATTTCTTCAGTAGGAGTGTTGTGGGGTTATGGCAGCCGAAGCGAACTTGAAAAAGCCGGTGCCAGATATATCGCCGAACATCCCCGCGACCTGTTGCCAAATTGACCGGAAATCCATGAACAAGATATCAATTCGTCCTTATGCTGAGTCAGATTTTGACGCCGTTGATGCTTTATGGGGTGAAGTTTTCCCTGAAGACCCGCCTTGGAACCGCGCGTCAGCAGCGATTCCAAAAAAAATGGCGTTTCAGCCCGATCTGTTTTTCGTCGCCCTGCAGGGCGGTAGAGTGATTGGAACGGCAATGGCGGGCTACGACGGACATCGCGGTTGGCTTTATTCACTTGCCGTGCGTGGAAATGCTCAAGGTACAGGCCTAGGTGCAATGTTGGTTCGCCATGTTGAGCAGGCGCTGAAAGCCGTGGGTTGCGTGAAGCTCAATCTTCAAGTTCGATCATCCAATTCTAATGTGATCAGTTTTTACGAACGATTGGGCTACGCAGTAGAGGATCGAGTCAGCTTGGGCCGAAATCTTTGACTCCGATACGGGCAGCTAGTGGGGCATTAGGCCCGGGGCCGGAATGTCCGTAATGAGGAGCGCTTGCTGAACGGCAGGTTCCTAAAAAGCATGCAAACCAGTGGCCCATCGGCTACCGTATATCTGTGTCCCAATAATGCACTGAAGCCCACCAGGCTGATTGTCGAACATTGGGATGATCTCCTTCGACTGGCCGGATCGCTCAAACTCGGCGTCGTGCGCGCGACCGATCTCACCCGTGTCCTTCAGACCAATGATCGCCCCACCAGGCTGGCACGTGCCCTTCAGGAGCTTGGCCGCCTCATCAAGTCACTCTACATGCTGCGGTTCATCGACGACGAAACCTACCGGCGCCGGATCCTGGTCCAGCTCAATCGCGGCGAGAGCCGCCACCTGCTTGCCCGCACCATATTCCACGGCAAGCGCGGTGAACTTCGCCAGCGCTACCGCGAAGGGCAGGAGGATCAGCTCGGCGCGCTCGGGCTCGTCGTCAACCTGGTCGTGCTCTGGAACACGATCTACATCGACGCGGCGGTCAGCCAGCTACGCGCCGAAGGCCATGTGATCCTGGACGAGGACGTCGCCCGCCTCTCGCCGCTTGGTTCCAGGCACATCAACATGCTCGGGCGCTATGCCTTCACCATTCCCGACATCGTGGCGCGCGGCGAGTTGAGGCCGCTACGCGATCCTGGTGCCACAGGTATCGACGATGCTTGAAGCCCCTTATGTAGGTTTTCTGTTCCGTTGCTACTCAAACCCCATCTCGGACTGGACGATCGTTCCCGGGTTGTGTGGAACGACCTCAACGAATTTGCATGGGTCGGTCCCGATGTCCGAGGCACAGTGGATGGCAGCCCCTTTATCGGGATCATGCCCGAAGCTCTGTGGCGCCGTGTCATCGACAATGTGATCAAACTCCGGATCGATCCCACCCATCGCTCGGAATAGCGAACCGAAAAGCAGTGCCACGGTCCAATGCCGCGCATTAGCGAAGGCCGGGGAGTAGAACGGCACCGCATAGCTCGATCGCGAATCCACGCTCAATGCTCCAGCGGCAACGGATCGATTCCGGCATCGCCCATCTGTTGGTCGGTCCATCAGGGGGCGGCGGAGGGGCGCGTGACCCATCGCACCGCCTCTAACACCGGTGCAAACACCAGCGCTTGCACCGGTGCCATCTCAGATTATCCGATCAATCCCGCAAGGCGCTCCCTAACGGAGGCGTACACCGGACGTGAGGTGTGGCGGACTTTGTCGCCCGGCGCGGACGCCATCGAACCACCGGCGCTGGCAGGCCATGGGGCGGGCCCGATCCTGTTGAAAGCAGCACTCCGTTGCTGCGCGAAATCTGCCGCGAGTAACTCTGGTATCGGGAAGCCTGCCCGGCCAGCTCTTCGCCAAGCGCGGATGATTGCGTGGTCCTTGCCGGAGCTTATCGGTCCCCTCGTGACGGGTTATCCCCGCTCCTGAGCAAAATTCGAAGGCGTTGCCGGCGTCAAGGCTGCGCGCCGCGCTAGCCGCCTCCCCCTGATCTATAATTGCCAGGAGACATTGCCCTTCGAGCAAGATCCCGGGAATATCGCCGCAGCGCGGGATATTCGCCGTGATGCAGCTCATATATAGCGGAAAGACCGGATGTTTGGAGGACTACCGGCCGGTCTCATCATCTTTCCCGGTACCGGCATCCCGCACAATCCCGCCGACAAGGCGAAGAAGCTAGGGATGCCGGTATGGGATTCCGGAAGCACCCGGTCTGACAGCTTGCGCGCCACCCCGTTCAGAACTTCGCTTCCACCGTTACGCCATAGGTTCTCGACTCGGCGAGATGGAAATAGTCGTACCCGAGAGCGGAGATATCGAGGCCGGACGTCGCATAGGTGCGATTGAATAGGTTTTTGCCCCAGATTTGCGCTTTATATTTGCCGTCGCCAAAGCTGTACGAGGCTTGGGCGTTGACGAGGGCATAGCCTGGCTGGGCAATCCGCTGCGTGTTGAACAGGTCGAAATATTGCTTCGTATTGTAGCTTGCGTTGATACCGAGTGAGAGCTCGTCCGCTCCTTTCTTCAGGATCGTGAGGTCAGCAGCGGCGTTCAGGCTCCAGGTTGGGGCATTGGGCAGCCGGTTGCCAGCAAGGTCGGCGCCGGAGATGTTCCCGCGCCTGATCTCGGTGTGAAGGTAGCCGGCCCCGCCGCGCAGCGTCAGTACATCAAGCGGGCGCACGACCAGCTCGAGCTCCGCGCCGTAGATCTGCGACTTGGGTATGTTGACCAACGGTTGAAGCACACCGATCAGGCTGAGCGCTTGCTGATTCTTGTAGTTGTACAGGAAAACGGCCCCGTTGAGCGTCAGCCGCCGGTCCAGAAACTGGGTCTTAGCCCCGATTTCGAAGGCGTCCACGGTTTCCGGTTTGGCGATCGTCAACTCGTCGGGCGCGAAGAAGGCTTGAGAATTGAACGAGCTTCCGCGATAGCCGCGGCTGTAGCTCGCATAGAGGAGATGGTCGGGACTGAGCTTGAGATCGACGCCGACCTTGCCCGTCACGCTACCCTTGCTGAACCGCAGTGCCGTCGTCGCGTCGAAATTTCCGGGGTCGCCCGGAATCGTGTTAGCGACAGGCACGCCGTCGATCCCAATTGCCTGCGCTTTAAAGTCGCTGAGACGGCCCCGGTCCCATGTGTAGCGAAGGCCGCCGCGCAGCGTAACCAACTCGCCAAGCTCATACGTGAGGTCGGCATAGAGAGCCTTGCTGCTCTTCTTCTGCGCGAACTGGTTACGATAGACGCACGCCGTGACAAAATCGACGGCGCAGTCGTCGGCGTCGATGTTTCCGTCGCCATCGACATCGATATCGGTGAAGAATCGATATTCGGTGCTCGTGTCGAGTTTCTCGACATGGTAATAAGCGCCGAGAATGAAGTTCAGACCCGCACTAAAACTGCTTGCGATCCGCAGGTCCTGGGCGAACTGATGTCCTTTGGCCCGGATATCATTGTCGTTGACCTGGCGCGGGCTGCCCTCCGTGTCTTCGGGATTGTGGAGCTTGCCACGATCGTAGGAGGTGATCGATGTCAGGCGGATATCATTGGCCAGATCCCAATTGGCGGTCAGAGCTGCACTGTTCGTGCGATGACGACGGCGCCGCGCATAGCTTGTTTCGATTTCGCGGCGTGTCAGGCCGGTCCTAAAATAGCTTTCCATGCCGAAAAGCTCGTAGACGCCGGCACCGATGCCGTCGGCGAGCGGTCGACCATAAATGCCATAGTTGAACGGATTGTCGAGGCTGGTGGACAGCCGCAGAACAAGCTCAAGATCGGGGGTCGGCTTCGTCCTGATCGTCCCGCGGATGGCATAGTTCCGAACCTGATTGAGGTCGGGCTCGCCAGGCACGCGGTTCTTGAACCAGCCGTCGCGCCGCGCGAATGTGAAGGCCAGTCGGGCAGCCGTCGTATCGCCCAGCGCGACGTTGAGCGCTCCATTGGCATCCATTCGGTTGTAGTTTCCATAGCCTAGCGACAGATAACCCTCATTCTCGAACTGCGGCAGGCGGCTGATGAAATTGACCGCGCCGCCCGTCGTGTTCTTTCCGTACAGCGTTCCCTGGGGGCCACGCAGGACTTCCAGCCGCTCGAGATCGTAGAGACCGATCGGAATGAACGGGAAGCTGCCTTTGTAGACCTCGTCGAAATAGGTCGCGACCGGGCTTTGCTGATTGACGCTGAAATCGGACATCGACACGCCGCGAAGCGAGAAAATGGGTATATTCTCGCCGAGAGTGCTGGTTGCCTGCAGATTGGGAACATTCGCCGAAAGTTCCGCCGCCGACGAGACATGATTGCTTGCCAGTGTGTCGCCGCCAATCGCCGTGATCGAGGCTGGCACGGATTGAAGTCGCTGGCTTCTGCGCAGCGCCGTGACGACGATTTCATTCGCGTCGTTGCTCGCGGTGGGCTGATCGCTCTCGTCCTGCGCGGTCGCCGGTTCGTCAGCGGGCTGTGCCCCCGGCTGAGCGCTAGCCGATGAAACGACCAGCGCGCAGGCCGCGGCGGAGCCCATCCATATTAAACGGCTTAAAAACATAAAACTCTCCCATATATATAATATTTATAAATTTATTAGTCAGTTACTTTGTGTCCCCGAGCATTTTTGAGGCGTGGCGGGCGGCGATGATGCCCTGCTCGATGGCGCCATCGATGAAGCCGCGCCAGCCGTTGGCCCAGTCGGCGTTCGCGAAGAGCAGCCGGCCGGCCGGCGCCTGAAGCTCGGCGATCGCCGCCGACAGCTGGCCGGGGCGCGACACGCCCCAAGTCCCCTTGGAATAGGGATCGACGTTCCATTCATAACCATAAGCGGCCACGACCTTGGCGTCGGGGACGAAGGCGCGCACCGCCGCCTGCACTGCATTGGTGTCGTTCATGTCGAGCGCATCTGCGCTCGGGCCGAATGCGATCAAATGGGTCTTGCCATCCTCGGCGCCTTCCCACAGCAAGAAGTTGATCGGCGCGTCGTCGCCGGGCCCCCAGCCCGAGAAATTTGCATATTCGCCTTCAAGCAGGATATGGGTTTTGGTGCCCTGTCCGGCATGGCGCTGCCGCGACGTCGCGAGCTTAACGGGGCTGAGCGCGGGCTCGAACGCGATGTCGGCCAGGATATTGAGCGGCGCGGCGCAGATGACGGCGTCTGCTTTGAGGATTTCCCCGCCCTCGGTAACCACCTCGACCGACGTCGAGAACTGGCGGATCGCGGCGACGGGTGTCGATAGCCGCACGTCGGCCGCCGCATCGGCGGCAATGGCGTCAAGCAGGGTCTTGGTGCCGCCCGCGATGCGAAAGCGCCCCACCGCGTCATTCGTTACAGTCAGATTATACCCGGTCAGTGCGTACCAGCGCATCATGTCGATCCAGGATACTTCGCTTGCGGGTGCGTTGCCCCATGCAAGGATCATGGAATCGACGATTGGCCGCACATCGTCTGGCATCGGCGTCGCGTCGATTTTTTGCCGCAGCGAATAGGTGTCGGCCTTCATCCACGTGGCATCGGCAAGCGGCTCCGCAGGGCGCGGCATGATGGAATATCCGCCTTCGAAGAGATCAGAGACGGATTTCTCGAGCCGCGGCCATTGCTCGGCCGCAGTCGTTTCGTGGCGTCTACCCTGCTTGTCGAGATAGATGATCCGGTCGGCAACTGCGCCAGGCGTTTCGTCGAGCGCCACGCCGTAACGGCTGATCTCGGCCCAGACATGCGGCTGGAGCCAGTGGACCCAAGTCCCGCCGAAATCAACCTGGTGGCCGGCAAAGTCGGAGGTGAAGGTGCGCCCGCCCAGCCGATTGCGCGCTTCGAGAAGCGTCACGCGAACGCCGCATTCGCGCAGTTCGCGCGCGGCGGTAACGCCGCAAAATCCGCCACCCACCACGATCACATGACGCTGCGATCCAGGAACAGGGGGCGCGGCGCGCGCCGATGCACTCGCCGCACCGCCGAGCAGCATCGATGCGGCGGCAAGGCCCAAGACTCCCCGTCGCGTCGGCGGCTCGGAGACCTTCTCGTGCCCCGGCCCCGGCAATCCACTCTTGTCGTGCGTATCCATCGTCAGATTACTTTCTTGCTGGGCCGGAAGATGATGCGAGGAAAGCGATGATCGCCGCCCGGTCTTCCGCCTTCTTCAGGCCGGAGAAGGCCATTCTCGTGCCGGGCGCAAATTTCTGAGGCGCCGCCAGAAACGCGTCGAGGCGTTCGCGCGTCCATTTGCCGCCGAGCTTCCGCATGGCGGGGGAATAGTTGAAGCCGGCCGCTATGCCCGGTGCCCGCCCGACCACGCCCCGAAGTGTGGGGCCGGTCATGTTGCGATTGCTATCGACCGCGTGGCACGCTGCGCAGCGGGCATACAGGACCTTCGCGTCGGGCCGATTGGCGGGCGTAGCGCGGGCAGCATTCTCGTCGACTAGAGCGATGCAGCCCAGCAGCAGTGCCGCTATTGGCGCAATCGCCAGCAATCGATTTTCCCGGTCGCACCGGGGATTCGCATGTCTGAATCCGAAGATGGTCACCATTCTCTCCCCAATGACGACTCGCCAAAGCTTATTATTATACCGTCAACTGACAGTTTGCAATATCGGAGTTTTTCCATTGGATGCAGGTCAGGATTGGGGGATTACGCGTCAATGGCATCGATCTGGCATAGCCGTCATTTGACGGTTGATTATATGAAGCTTCTTTGCCAAGGTCCGCACGCATGAAGGTCGAAACCCTCGAATCTCGCACCAGCGACCAGCTGCCGGGCGAAATGGCCGTACAATGGTTGCTGGCAGACTTGCGCGCGCGACTGCCCTCGAGCCCGCGGAGAAAACCCGGCTCCAATTATGACAAGATATTGGTTGCAGCGCGCGATACGCTGAAAGACGTCGGATATGCGAGCTTTGCCCTCAGGGAAGTCGCGTCGCGGGCGCAGGTTCATTTGAAAACGCTGCAATATCATTTCAAGACAAAGGGAAGTCTGATCGAGGAGACGCTGAATTATTCACTCACTCGCCATTATTATGACTCCTATATTAGCCTGTTCAACTCGCTGCAGACGTCCAGTCATGAGGAACTGATCGAGGAAACGGTTCGATTCCTGGTGTTCGATGGAGCGCAAGGCGGCACATCCAGCTTCTTCTTCGACCTTTGGGCGATGGCGATGCGCGACGAAGACGCCAAGCTGGCGGTCGATCATTTTTACAGCCGCTACCGGCGCCTGATGGCGTGGCTGATATCCAATGCGAACCCCAAGATCGGCGGCCAAGCGGTGGAATTGCGGGCCGCGCTGATTATAGCCCAGATCGAGGGGCTGATGCTTTTCCTCAATCAGGACATGCCGAAACATGCCGAGCTTTCGAACCTCGCCGACGAGGCCGTTCGCGAGATCATGCGATGCATCCGGAGTCCGAAATGAGGATGGACGAGATATTATTGAAAGGACGGGAGCAGTGCCATGAAGCAGTACTTCAGATCATACCCATTACCGTGGCGTTCCTTCTACAAGGTACCGCTTGGAATGGCCGCCATCGTCTCCTTGGCCTGGCAGGGCGCGGGGGCCGCGGAGCCTGGAAAGGTCCTTCACCCCGTGGCTCTGAGCAAAGACGTTCTCGCCGGGAAGGGCCTAATCGATTTCGATCCATGGCCCAAAGCCATGCAGATCAAACCGATCAAGTCGCACCGGTCGATCAGCTGGTTTGTGGGTGAAACGCTGACATCGATCATTTATGAGGCCGACGATGGCCTGCTGACTTTCACCGATTTGCCCTATGAAGAACATGTCCGGATTTTGCATGGGCGCGCGATCTTGACGTCGGTTGACGGACACAGACAGATTTTCGATCCGGGCGACGATTTCATCGTGCCTAAGGGATGGAGCGGGACCTGGCAATTGAGCGGTCAGTATCGCGAAATCGCGACATTCGAGACGCGTTCTCTCGATGCCGCCATGCAGCGATGGTTCGGCAAATAGACCTCGTTGCAGGATGGAGCGCTTTGCCGTCGGCTGCCGTCCTCACGCAAATCGCTTGAGCAGGAGGGTGCCAGCCCGTCTTATCATCTTCCGGGGGCTGCCGACGCTTGCCATATTGCGGGCAAGGGGCGGCACCTCGGCGTGCCCGGGAGGCCATTTCGAACGCGGCGCGAGCCGAGTTTGCCCACCATGACATCGCCCTGCCGCAGCCGAGGAGGCGCTTGCCTGAGAGCGGGTGCAGAATCTCTAGGACGCCTGCTGCTGATCGAGAAGCTCGCTCACGATCGCTCGCCGACGTTAGCGGGCCATGGCGCCGCGGACATCGCTGCCCTTCCGAATGCTTGCAGGCGCCTCCTTTATTGGCTCATCGGCTCCGAGCGTGAACGTCCGCTACGCTTCTTTCGCGTTCGAAAGCAGGCGGTCTCCAAGCGGCCAATATTTCCCATAATCAGCATCATCACGTGTGGGTATTGGCCGCTTGCCCATCGCCGCAGGGGTAAGGCATTGACGCGATGCGTGGGTGCAGTCCCGACCGTGGCAACGCTGTTCTGGTTCCTCACTGAGTCATCGACCGCTGCTCGCTCCTGGCAATGAGCTTCGGGGCCGTGATGGCTATTTGCTCCCCAAAACGGAACATATCGAGAAGCTCGGGCCCTTTTGGGCTTGTTTCGCTCGATCGCCGCTCGGCGCGCATGCCGCCGGAATGGCAAGAAAACGGGAGATTTCCGGGGCACAGCCGGAAGAAAATTGGGTGTCGCCGAAGTGGGATATTGACATGCACACGGTATGCGGCGAGCCGCAATCCTGTTCGATCAGAAATGCCCGGAAAACTGCCTGTTTTGGCGTATGGCGTTCGTGGCACAGCGTATGACAATTGCGGCACGATGCTGTGGCACATACGTAGCACGCACCATAAAGCGTGGAAAACCGCGCTTACTGGTTGGCTGGATGTGCTCGAATGTATGACGCCAGAATTGCCCTGCGGCGGTTCGTTGACCCACGGCGCGGCCTGTTGTATCGTGGTTCGGCTTTCCGAAGGATCCGCTGACCGTCACCCATGGAGGGGCGGTTGGGTCATATTTCATTCAGAGTGCCGTTGGATTTGCAGGACGACTTAGCGTCCTTCTGCAAAGCCAATTCGGTGACCGCATCGGACGTGTGCCGGGACGCGCTTCGCGTCTATTTCGAGGTCAGATCCGGTAAAGCCTTCGATCCTCAGCGCATGGCGATCATCTGCGAATATACGCAGTTGGTTGCCGACGAGTGGGTCAAGAAGAACGCCCCCGATCGGCGCGAAGAACTTCTCGCAACCGTCGACGCACGGCTGGAGCGGCATCATGGCCGATAAGTCCACGCGCCCCAAACATCCGCGGGCCTGGTCGAGCCACGGCGAAGCCAATCGTAACTCCGGAAATTTCACCCGTGGTTCCCAGCTCATCGGGCACCAGTTCTCGATGTGGTGGCGCGGTGCTCGCGTCCCGCTGTTCATCTGGTTCGGGTTGCTTGCTGTATTTCTGTGGCTGAAACTGGCGCTGATACTCGACGACTATGAGTTTCAGATGCTCGGAACGAAGGCCCTCGCGGCGACATGGGACTTCATCGGCCTCGACGAGATGAAGCGCGCCAATGTGACGCTTCGCGACGGCAGCATCTATCAAACTTATATGGGATATGTTTCCTATATCCCCGACGTTCAAGTCGCATGGGCGAAGCTGCTGAACGCTGTGTTCGGAAGCTTCATTTTCTCCACTATAGGCGCCGCGGCCTTCGCCTGGTGGTTCATTCCCTGGGCGCAGGAGCGGGGCGAATCGATCCTTGCCGACCACCACGAACGCGGCGTTGAGATCGTCGAATATGACGTTCTTAAAATGATGCTCGATCGTCACAACCTGCATCAATTTCGGGAACGGGCGAAAGAAGAATGTCCGGATCTGACGCTCGCGCAGGTCGAAGCGCTTCCGCTCGCGCAGCGGAAAGCAGCGGGGGTTCTCCTCCCCTACAAGATTGCTACTTTGCCGTTCCCTTATGGGTTCGAACAAAGCCATGTCATGCTCACTGGTACGACAGGAACGGGGAAGACGACGCTCATCCGTCAGCTCGTGGCGCAGGCGATCGAACGGGGTGATCGATGCGTCCTGTTCGACCTTACCGGGCACTATATGTCTGCCTTCTACGACCCCGAGCGCGACTTTGTTTTGAACCTTAACGATGCACGCTGCGAGTCCTGGTCGCTGTTCAACGATTGCGAATCCCGCAGCGAGTTCGTGAACGCGGCGACGGCGCTTATTCCCGCAGACCATGGTTCGGATGGCGGCTTCTGGGAGAAGGCAGCACGTACCCTCTTTGTCGAGATGTGCGACAATCTGAAGAAGAAGGGGAAGGGCACGAACCGGTATCTTTCGGACGAATTGCTAAAGGCGAGCCTCAAGAAGATCTATGAGAGCTTGAAAGGCACTGTCGCCGATCCACTGATCTCCCCGGACGCTGCGAAAATGGCGCAATCGATCCGTGCCGTTCTGAACGCACACGCAGAAAGTATCCGGTTCTTGCCGGAGGATGGTGACCCATTCTCTATTAAGGACTGGATCAAGCGCGATGATGGCAAGGCGTCTATCCTCTTCATCACGGCGCAATATGTTCACCTGGATATGTCTAAATCGTTGCTCACATTGTGGATGAACATCGCGATCAATACGCTCATGACGCTGCGGCACTCCCGTCAGCTTCGGATGTGGTTCATTTTTGACGAACTCGCAGCACTGCACAAGCTGCCGGCGCTTGAGCGAGGTCTGCAGACGGCGCGCAGTTTCGGTGGAGCTTTTGTTTTGGGCCTTCATAACTTTGCGGGGCTCCGTATCCCCTATGGTGACGACGGCGCGCGAAACATCATCAGCCTCACCAACACGAAGATCATGTTGCGCACGACCGATCGCGATACCGCCGAGGAATGTTCGCGCCTGATCGGCTTCCGCAAGGTTCGCACGATGGACGAATCCTATAGCTATGGTGCCCATCAGACACGCGACGCCTCGACGATTTCGCCGACCACCAAAGAAGAGGCGTTGGTGATCGCCGATGACATCACCAGTCTGCCGAACCTTCATGCTTACATACGCTTCCCCGAGAAGTTTCCCGCGACGCTGGTGCCTTTCCCCTATGTCGGCTTTCCGCCGATCGCGGAGGGCTTCATTGAGGCGCCGACCCCGTCCGACTTCGTCCCACCCAATGGCGATGAGGATAAAGAGGAGGGCGAAGAAGGGGGCGGTCAGGACATAGCGAATGACCGTTCGGAACCGGGCGTCGAACCCGAAGCGGAGCGGGAAGACCGTCGCGAAATTTCAAAACTACAGGATGGGCTGGAGGTTCGAGCGCGCGACGTGCTCGACGTTGGGCGATCCCAGTTGGATGGGCGGGGCGCGGCGTTAGGCGAAACCGAGAAGGGCAACGGTAATCCGTCGCTCGCCAAGCGGTCAATCGATGATGACCCGCCCCCGAGCACTGCACCACGCAATACTTCTACGGGGGGTCGAGGTCAGCAAGATGCCCTCGCCAGCAAGGGGAATCATCGCACGCCGAAAATTCCAGTTGAGGAAAAGAGCGGCGAGTTGGCCCGGCGTGAAGCCCACATGGATTTTGGCGAGACCGAACACCGCCGCGCCGGCGGCGCTGAGCTCGGCTCCGATGGGATGGCACGTGGCAGCGACGATCTCGACATGGGCATGGATTGATGGAGGCAAAAATGAATATTCTGGACGCCAACCCCAACAAGCGCGGACTTCGTCATCCTGATGCCTATGGGGAACTGGCCTCCCATTTGGACATGGACGATCCTGAAGAGGGCGCACGGCGTATTGATTTCGAGATACTGCGCTTCGAACGAGCGATGGCGTTCCCGCGAAATCTCACACGTCTGGCTCTTCTGACAAGCGGTCTAACAATCGCGCTTGGTCTTGCCATGCTGTTCCTTCCCCTGGCGCTTGGCGATGAGTTGAAACGAACCGCGTTATTCTGGCTAGGGCAACCTCTTTGGACATCGGCGGTTCTCATCAGCTTGGGATCGGCGTCCGCGTGGTTTGCATTCGCCGATTTCGGGGGGCGACCAGGATCCGAACAATTCTTCGCGCCGCGTCTTCCCACAGCGCTTCAGAAGTGGCTCACCGATAATGGTCATACGTCTGGGTTGCGCTACTGGTCTGCCCTCTATTGGCCGCGTGCGAAACTTTGTGGGTACAGACGCGAGTGGTTCGGCTTCACCTTCTGGCGACGAGCGCCTCGGCTCCACCGGCGCGACTGCGCCTTTGCGGGCATCATCGACTTAGAGTGATCGGCCATGGGCGTCGCACCCTTTCACTGCGGCCGAAGGCTTCCGCTCGACCGAGCGCGAACAGCGTCTCGCGCACCAGGCCCTTCGGTTGGTTTGGTTCGCGCCCGAGACCACGCGCCTGAAATCTATACTCTGACCCAATATCCTCGCGCGGCAGCGACCGGCACCGTGGTGCGCGGCCTCGTATTTTCGCGCGGTGCGACATGACCGTTTCGATCGGACGCGTCCATTCGCCGGGCAAGGCTGCGGACTATTTCGCCAATGACAATTATTATACGGCCGAACAGTCGGAGGCCGCGTCGGTGTGGATGGGCGAAGGATCACGGGATCTCGGCCTGTCGGGAACGGTCGAAGCTTCGGTCTTCGAAAAAATCCTCGACGGCAAGCTGCCGGACGGGACGCAGGTAAACAATCCCGAGACCCGCGACTATGGCCGCGACTTCACCTTTTCAATGCCAAAGTCCGCGTCGCTCCTCGCGCTCGTCTCGGGCGACACCCGAATTTTGGCGGCGCACCTTCAGGCCGTGAAGGAAACCATGGCTTGGGCAGAAAAGAATCTCGCAGAAGCCCGCGTTCATGTCGGCGGCAAAGATGTTGCGGTCCGAACCGGCAATCTTGTCTACGCACTCTTTCAGCATGACACGAGCCGCGCCACCGATCCGCAAAGTCATATTCATGCCGTCATTGCCAACCTCACTCGCCTGCCCGAACGATTCCGCAAGCGCGACCGCGTCGATCCGAAAACGGGTGAGGTCATCAGCGATAACGGGTGGCGAGCCTGGCACAATGGCGCGATGTACCGAGCCAGCGCTACGCTCAGTTCGATGGCCAACGCGATCCTGCGCGAAAAGCTCGAAAGCTTGGGGTATAAAACCGAGCTTTCCGGCAAGCACGGAGCCTTCGAGATTCTGGGCCCGAATGGCGAGCGTATCAACAAAGAGGCGCTCGACGGCTTTTCCAAGCGCGGCAACGACATCAAGGCGAAGGCCGAGGCGCTCGGCGTTCATAGCCCCGAAGGGCGCCGGGCGATCACGCAGCGCACCCGCGACCCGAAAATGAACGCCGGCGATCGCACCGAACTCGCCGAACGGTGGCGGGCTGAAGCACGCGAATATCGCTATAATGGCGATCAAATCTACGCGATGGCCCTCGCCAAGTCGCAGGAGCGAACATCCCCGATCGAACGCGGGATACGCGCGGTCAACACCGCCGTCCGCGAAACGCGCGGTCGGTTGGTTGATTATCTGAAGCGTCCCGAAGATCCGTTGGTCGACTCCGGGCTCAGCAAGCTCACCCGAACGCCGCCGACGGCGCGCGCTCAATATGCGACCGCGAGCGCGATCCGTATCCTCAGCGAGCGGGAGGCGGTCTTCAGCAAGGCCGATGTCGTCAAAACGGCAATCGATCTCGGGGAGAAGGGTGTGACCCCCGATCGGGTTGAGCGTCGCATCGCCGAGCTGGTCGAAAAAGGTGAACTCGTTCCCGAAACGTCTCAGCGCCTCGACAAAGCGGTCGATATGGTCACCACCCGGGAAGCTATCGAACAGGAACGCCGGATTCTCAAGGCAATGGATATCGGGGCTGGCGAAGCTCGGCCGCTCATGCCCGCGGACGTGGCGAAGACCCGCATGCAGAAGCTCGCCGCGCCGCGCGAGCTGAACCACGAGCAGCTCGCGGCCGCAATCGAGATCGTTTCTTCGCTCGACCGCATCGTACTTGTGCAGGGGCGTGCCGGCGCCGGCAAATCGACCATGCTCCAGCCCGTCGCGAAAGCCGAGGCGATCGATGCCGCCGCAAGGGTGATCGGCGCCGAATACACCAAGGCTGTGCTGCTGACCGCCGATATGCGGGGTGACGCGCAGGCGCTCGCATTTCAGAACAAGATGGTCGCGGACCTCCGGACCGACACCGGCATGGAAGCGCGAACGGTCGATAGCTTCATCTACTCCAATGAGAGATTCTTGACAGGCGAAGCGTCGCCAGAAGCCTTCGCCGCACGGAAGGCGGACCTCGCCGGCACTTATTTGATCCTCGACGAAGCGTCGATGATTTCGAACGAACGGATGGACAAGCTCACGGCGATCGCCAACCTAATGGAAGTCGGCCGTCTCGCCATTATCGGCGACCGCAAGCAGCTCAACCCGATCGACGCCGGCAAGAGCTTTTCTGTCATGCAGGCCCGCGCGATTCATGACCAGCTCCCCGTGAGCGAGGTCAACATCAACATGCGTCAGAAGACCGAAGACATGCGTCTCGTTGCCGATCTTGCCGATGCGGGAAATGTGCGCGCGGCGATCTCCATCCTGGGCGACCGCGTTGTGGTCAGCAAGGACCGCATTGCCGATGCCGCAGGAGCCTGGCTCGCGCTGCCTGCCGAAGACCGTGATAAGACCACATTGCTCTCCGCGAGCCGCGACGGCCGCGCTCAGGCCAACCAGATCATTCAAGACGGGCTAAAGGCCGAAGGCACCTTGAAAGGGGAAGGTCGCGCCTTCAATGTCCGAGAAACCGTTCAGCTTACCAGGGAAGAATATCGCTATTCTCGAAATTGGCGGGAAGCCCAGTTCCTCGAGGTCGGAAGTCGTGACAACGAGCTTGGCCTAGCGAAAGGCGATTATCATATTGCGCGCGTGTTCGATAACGGCCGTGTCGAACTGCGTGATATGCGCGGCCGCAAGCATCGGGTGGAGCCGTTCAAGATCGACCCTACCGGGAAACTGAACCGGCTGAAGCTCAGCACGGAAAAACGCATCGAAGTCCACGAAGGCGAACGGATCCGCTGGACTGACAGCGATAAGCGCGACGGCCGCGGGATGATCAATGCGACGATCGCCAGCATAGAAAAGGTCAGCGCAGACGGAATCGTTGTGAAACTGTCGGATGGTGAAGTCCGCGAGCTGAAGAACGGCGACCCGATGCTGAAGAGGATGGACCTTGCTTATGCCATCAACACGCACATGGCGCAGGGCATTACCAATGAGATCGTTTTTTCGGTGATGGGCGCCCGCGAAACCAATCTCTCCAATGCCCGTGCATTTCTCGTCAATCACACGCGCCAGCAGCTCGACGTCCGCTTGTTCACCGATGACAAGGACAAGCTCGTTCGGCAGCTCGAGAGCAACCGCGGCGACAAGACTTCCGCGCTCGAGGCGATCGGCGAACTGAACGTCGAGAAGATACTTGCCGGCAAGGAACAGCCCCATGAATCCAGCCTCGGGGGGCAGGCGAGCATAGTATCCACCCCAAGCAATCTTGAGCGGAAGCTGGATCTCGGAAGTCTCGCGGATTACGAAGCAAGAGCGAAGGCCGGCAAGGGCGACGCCAAGACGGCCGACCGGGGGCGGGGCAGCCGGGCCGACGAAAGGGGTGTTGGTAAATCGTCTGCGCATGCGGCGACGTCAGCGGAGCGCAAGGAGCCCGAGCTCGACCGCTCCAAGGGACTCGAGCTGTGATTGTAAGAGAAAAACGATATCTGAACTGTTGGTTGCTCAGAAGAGTGGACGGCTTCCGCTGACGGCCTCCATTTGCTGCCGACCTCGGATCGAATCTGCTCCATCTAGGAGCCATATTTGATACGTAACGTGCTATATATAGCATAGGAGCTTATATATGGCACCTTATACGGTGCTCCTCGCACGGATCGAAATGTTGGACATGACCGCGCTCATCAGCGACCGGGCGAACCTGCTTGCATATTATCAGCGCATGAAGGCTCGGCCGAGTATCGGCGAGGCTCGTGTGATGCCGAACTGGAAGGGCGGTATCTGATCGATCTCGCAGCAGGGGGCGTTCGCCTTCGAACGCCAGTACAGGGACAGGCGACGACCGCGGTCGACCCGGATCATAGTCGAGGGTGTCGCCGCCCCGTTTGAGACGTTGAGAGGTAAATGGGACGACGACATCGATGTCCGTGCCAAGATTTATAAAGTACTGCAAGGTGATAGGTGGGCCATCGCTTCCGAAAATGGATCGACTGGGATGATGCTCAAAGAAGAGTCCCGCCGAAGGGTGAACCTGGCGAGGGTGTTGTATGCCCGTGGTCGCAATCAGCTTCTGGCATGTCATCCTCTTCATGGAGCCACTTTGGAACCCAGTTGACATCATCTGGAGAGCGGCGGGCGGCCGAGCGCCAGCGCCGCTTCATCTGTAATCGTGTAAACGGCCTCGCGCTGCGCACCGCGATTGGCATGGTCGACGCAATAGCCCTGATAGTGCCGGCGCAACAGGTTCGCACGGACAAGGTCCGATACCGCGCGGCTTACATTACATCGGCCCGAGTTCCGCACCCGGGCGCGGACCTCTCCATCCAGCAGCCTCTCCGCCTCGGTAGCGTCCGCGGGGAACGCATTGAGCCGCTGCAGATTGGCACGTACTTCCTCCACGATCGCGCGGCGCCGCGCATCCCGTTGGGCCATGGGGACGAGTGCATCGCAAAGCCAATCGCGTAGTGGCACATTGGTCGCGCCGTCATGCACATATGGTCCAGCACTTCTCCCCGCTCCCGCCGCCTTCGCAATCAGGTTGAGAACCATGAACGCGTAGCGCGGGCGACGAGAATGAGCCGCGATCCGCTCGATCAACCCGGGCATGCCAAGTTTATCGGTTACGGGGACTGCTGGTTCGAATAGGTTTGGCTGATAGAACATAACACGAATCTTAGCAGTCGTGAGTCGGGTGTGAATCCCCTATTTTCGGCGGGTGGCGATTTTTCATCCGTGACACTTTACCTCGCTATTCCTGGTAAAGTGTCATGGAGGGCAAGATCAAAGTGGCGCCATATCGGGGTGACTACACGAAAGTGACGTAACTGCACGCTAAGGGCGAACGGATAGCGAACACATGTGGCGGGCAGATTTCCGCTACGAACACGGTCCGCTTATTTTCGGACGATATGCCCACAGGTTGGCTGTCATGAGGGTGTAGCCACCTTCCCCATCGGGACGAAGAACAGCCAGAAAGTCCCGATCATCGCGTATCTGCGCATGAGCGATTGCTGATGCGGGAACTATATGCCTGTTTTCCTTACCTTGGATCACTCGTTTGATCCGTACTTGAAGGTTATACTGGCTCCGCCAATTTGGCAGACCATCGGAGCCGGGACTGGCCTTTGAGCTAATCGTCACTATGCGTCCGACAACGGCAAGGTCTCCACATGCATATTCTAGCGCATCTGCGGCCTCGCCATCTTGGACCGTGGCGCATCCGCTGAGGGCACAGAGTAGCGGCAATAGCAGTTTGCGGAGCAACGCTCGATGTTCCGACAGCATGCAGGTAATTCCCAAGTTCATGGCGTTTTTTGTTCCAGTGCCTTGTAGAGAGCTGTCTTCCCGATCTTGAGGCGCGCGGCGGCTTCGCGAACAGTTAGGCCCGCTGCGATATGCGCCCGCGCCTTGCGTAGCTTGTCGGGGGTGACGACAGGGCGGCGACCACCCTTGTTACCCCGATCGCGCGCGGCCTTGAGGCCAGCATGGGTGCGTTCCCGGATTAGATCTCGCTCGAATTGGGCAAGCGAGCCAAAGATGTTGAACACCAGCATCCCGCCCGAAGTGGTAGTGTCGATGTTTTCGGTGAGCGAGCGGAATCCGATGCCGCGCGCCGCAAGCTCGCCGACTTTCTCGATCAGATGGCTCATTGAGCGCCCAAGACGATCGAGTTTCCAGACCACCAGCGTGTCGCCGGTACGCAGATAGGCGAGCGCCTCGGCCAGGCCAGGCCGATCGGTCTTGGCGCCGGACGCATGGTCGTCGAAGATGCGCTCGCATCCGGCCACATTCAGCGCGTCATGCTGAAGCGCCAGCTTCTGATCGCCGGTCGATACCCGCGCATAGCCGATCAGTGCCACGACCGGTCCCAATCTGTCCGTTTTCCCATCAATTTGCATTCTTGTCCGAATCGCCATCGCGGGTCCAGAGTTGACGGACATATTCATGCTGACCGCCAGAGGACCGTCTGACGGACTCGCAAAGCGAAGGAGATGATGCGTGGCGAGACGGCGACTGGTGAGCCCGGAAATCTGGGCGGGGCATTATAGCGCGCCGCTCGATGAGCGCGAGATTGCGCGGCACTATACGCTGACCAGCGACGACGTGGAAATTGTCGGCCGCCGTCGCGGCGATGCCACCCGGCTCGGTTTCGCGATGCTCCTGCTCACTATGAGATGGCCTGGCCGTGCGCTGGAAGCGGGCGAAGTCCCGCCCGCTCCTGTGCTCGCCTATGTAGCGCAGCAACTCGACATCGCGCCTGAAGCCTTTGCGGCCTATGCTCATCGGGACCAGACCCGTCGCGAGCATCTCGTTGAAATCCGACGATCGCACGGGTTCAGGATCTTCGACCGCGACGCCTTCCGTGAAGTTGTCGCCTTCTCGATCCCGATCGCGCAGACCATCATCCATCCCGGCCAGATGGCAGGGGTCATCGTCGATGAACTCCGCCGTCGGCAGATCCTCCTGCCTTCTTCGTCGATTCTCGAAGCGGTACTGCGACGGGCTCGCCAGCAAGCTGAACAGCTTACCTATGAAGTGCTCACAAATGGCCTGCTGCCCGACACACTACAGGGCCTGGACGATTTGCTGGCGCGACGGTCGGGGCAGGCCACCACATGGCTATCCTGGCTACGCAATGCGCCACAGTCGCCGGCAGCGCGCACCATCCTGCGCCTGATCGAACGGCTCGCCTATGTCCGCGCGCTGGGCCTCGATCGCGCCCGTGCCGACATGATCCCGGCTTTGACTTTTGACAGGCTGGCGGACGAAGGCAGCCGGATCACACCCCAGCACCTTGGCGAACTCAATGCCCTGCGCCGCCATGCGACGCTGGCGGCGCAGGGCATCCGTCTTGAGGAAAGCCTGACCGATGCCACCCTGACGATGTTCGACAAGCTGTTGGGCAGCATGTCGCGTCGCGCCGAGAACCGGACCCGTGACAAAGCCCTCAAGACGGTGCGCGAGTTGCAAGGCCATCTCCGGACGCTCACGGGATCTTGCCGGCTCCTCATCGACGCGCGCACCAAGGGCGTGGATTTTCTGGCGCAGATCGAGGCGCTGGACTGGCAGCGCTTCGCCGTGGCCGTCGAGCAGGCCGAAGTGCTCGGGCGACCGGAAACCGTCGATCGCACGGCCGAATTGATCGAGCGGCATCGCACGGTGAAGCTCTTTGCCGGTGCCTTTCTCAACACCTTTGAATTACGCGGCGCCGGTGCGGTGCAGGGGCTCCTGTCAGCGCTGGCCATCATCGCGGAGCTCTACCAGACCGGCAAAAGGCGCTTGCCTGATCGCGTGCCGCTGCGCTTTGTGCCGTCCGCATGGCGGCCGTTCGTCCTGCGCGATGGCATCGTCGATCGTGCCGCCTATGAACTATGCGCCCTGTCGCAGCTACGTGAACGGCTGCGAGCGGGAGACATTTGGGTCGCGGGAAGCCGGCAGTTTCGCGATTTCGACAGCTATCTCATACCGCCGGCGACCTTTGCGGCGCTGCGCGAGAAGGGGCCGTTGCCGCTCGCCATCGAAACGGATTTCGAGCGCCATATCGAGGAAAGGCGCACCAGGCTCGACACGGCGATCGAACAGGTGACGATCCTCGCGCGTCAGGGCGAGCTGCCCCAGGTGAGGCTTGACGAAAACGGCCTCATCATCTCGCCGCTGAAGGCGGCAACGCCGCCCGCCACCGAGATTGCCCGTCGCGCCGCCTATGATCGACTGCCGCGCGTGAAGATCACCGATCTTCTGCTTGAGGTCGATGCCTGGACCGGGTTCAGCGAATGCTTCATCCATCGGCGTTCGGGCCGGGAGGCCGACGACCGCAATGCGCTGCTCACCGTCATCCTTGCCGATGGCATCAATCTCGGCCTCACACGCATGGCGGAAACCTGCCGAGGCGCAAGCCTGCGCCAGCTCGCCCATCTCCACGACTGGCACATCAGCGAGGCCGCCTATGGTGAAGCGCTGGGAAGGCTGATCGACGCCCATCGCGCCATGCCGCTCGCCGCGCTGTGGGGAGACGGCACCACCTCGTCGAGCGACGGACAGCAATTCCATGCCGGGGGCCGTGGCGCCGCAATCGGCGACATCAACGCGCGCAGCGGCAACGAACCGGGCGTTGCCTTCTACACCCATGTCTCGGATCGATATGACCCCTTCGCGACCCGGGTAATCGCGGCGACCGCCGGCGAAGCTCCCTATGTGCTGGATGGCTTGCTGTATCAGCAGACCGGCCTGACAATCGAGGAGCACTACACCGATACAGGCGGTGCATCGGACCATGTGTTCGGCCTTATGCCCTTCTTCGGCTACCGCTTCGCGCCGCGCCTGCGCGACATCAAGCAGCGTCGTTTGCACCTCCTTCCCGGCCAGGAAGCCGGCCCCTTGCTTGCCGGCATGACGGCCGAACCGATCGCATTGGGTCATGTCGCGGCGCATTGGGATGAACTGCTGCGGTTCGCCACATCGATACGCACCGGCACCGCCACCGCTTCGGCGATGCTTCGCCGCCTGTCCGCCTATCCGCGACAGAACGGACTGGCCCTCGCGATGCGCGAGCTGGGCCGCCTCGAACGCTCGATCTTCATGCTCGACTGGCTGCGCGACATTGATCTGCGCCGGCGTACCCAGGCGGGCCTCAACAAGGGCGAGGCCCGCAACGCGCTCGCACGCGCGCTCTTCTTCAACCAGCTCGGCGAATTGCGTGATCGGCGGTTCGAGAACCAGACCTATCGCGCCTCCGGCCTCAACCTGCTCGTCGCCGCCATCATCCTGTGGAACACCCGCTATCTCGAAGTGGCGCTGGCTGATATCGGCACGCCCGACGAAATCGCACGTCACGTCGCGCCATTGGGCTGGGAACATATCTCGCTCACCGGCGACTATAGCTGGAATGTTGAAGATCGGCCCGATCCGGATGTCCTGCGGCCACTGCGCGCCATCAGTTCGTTGCTCGCCGCGTAACGTTCACCATACGTTCGCGCTTAGCGTGCGGATGCGTCACTTTCGTGTAGTCACCCCTTGAAAAAGAACTGATCTTCAGGAACGCCGCCTTTGCGCCAGGCCATGCGCTCGCCGATCGCCACGCCGCCCGCCGTGTCGAAGCCCTTGTCGCCGCCGACCGTGATCTTGTGCCGGCCGGGCAGGTCGGCGAGCATCGCCTGCGCCAGGTCGCGCTCGGCAGTGCCGCCGGCCTTGAGGTCGATGGACGGCGCCGTGTCGACGCCGTTGTTGTCCCAGGAATCGAAGCCGACAATGATGCCGGTGCCCGCCCCTTCCTCACCGGGATTGCCGTAACCCGGAACCGCCGGCAGGTCGGACCCGAAACTGAAGCTCATGCCGTCGGCCGGCCGGGCGGTGCCGCCGCCCATGAGCACCTTGTAACTGACGACGAAGTTGGTGACCGGATTGCCATCGGCGAGGTCGTTGACATAATAGATGCCGGCCTGGCTGTTGGCGGCAACCGTCAACTTCAACGCGCCGCCGTCGACGATGGCGTATCCGTCTACCGCGATCTGCTCGAAACGTACGATCCAGGGCAGATCGCCCTCTTCGGCTCCTCCGCCGGCGGTGGCCTCGCCGCGGCCTTCGAGTACACCTTCGGCTTGATGCATCTGCCGGGCGCGCTCTACGTCGTCGCCGTGGTGGCGGCGGCGCGCGGCATCGAGATCGACTACGGCATGCTGGCCGAGCCCAACTACGCGCTGCCGGACCACATCGTCACGGGCGCGTACGACCGGAAGCTCGCCGAGGGCTGGGACTACGTCGTGCTGCAGCAGGGGCCGTCGAGCCTGCCGGAGAACCGTGAGCTGCTGCGCGTCTGGGCCGTGCGCGCGGCGGAGTCGGCGCGCGCGCGTGGCACGCGCGTGGTCATGTTCTCGGCATGGCCCGCGCGCGGCAACGCGTTCACCTGGATGGACGCGGAGCTCAGCTACCAGCTCGCCGCGCGCGCCACGGGTGGCTGCATCGCACCGATCGCCACGGCGTGGCGTTATGCGCGCGCAGGGCTGCCGGGTGTCGACGTGTACTCCGGCGACGACCTGCACGCGAGCGAGGCCGGAACGCTGCTCGCGGCACAGGTGATCGTGCGTTCGTTCGTGGTCGGGCGCTACATGCCCACCATGCCGCTCGCGCCCGACGAGATCGAGGATCCGCTGTGGCGCGACGCGCTCTCGCACGCCACCGAGCTGGATGCGTTCGCACGGCGCGCGGTGGCCGACATCGCGCCGCGTTGCTCGCTGGCGAAGTCGCTGCCGGGCGTAATGCGCGATACCGGCTCCCGCTGAGGCCGCCGGCGTCGCCTCGAGACACGCCGTGACGCCGCGCCGCGTGCCTGCGGCGCGTGGCACAACGCGTGCAGGTACTCACCCGATCCGGGGCGTGTCGCCCCAGGAAGGAGAGGGCCATGTTGAATTTCCGCATCACCGCGCTGAGCGCCGCTGTGCTGCTCGCATTGTCCGCCACTGCCGCCGCGCAGTCGCCGGTGGGCTCCACCCAAACGCAGGAAGAACAAGCGGTCGCACAGGCGACGGACGCGAGCATGAAGCGCGCCCCGGTGCCGGCGACCGATGCCACCGATGGCTCGACCGAGGCCACGGGCAGCGCGCCGGAGGCAACGACCGCGAGCAGCACCGGCGACGACGACACGACCGTGTCCTCGACGACCGACGCCACCGCCAGCGCCGAAGACTCGGCGGACAGCGACTCGACGACGCTGAACGACGATGAGGACGCCGCGGCCAGCACCGACCTGCCCGGGACGACGGACGCAGCCGCTGCCGCGAGCGTCGACGAGCTGGCGGCGCTCGACGATGAAACTGCGCTGGTCTGGCTTCGACGGATGGGAGTGACCGAGACGGCGATTCACCGCTCGTGGTCTTTCATTATCATGTCGATTCTTAATGTACCCGTCGAGCTTTGCTCTGCCGCGGCGCTGGTTCACTTTTTTCGGCATATTTTGGGCCACAACGACATCTGTATCGGAATTCCCACCTGCGGCTTGAGCGAGCTATTCGTGCCCCAAGCGCAGGCATGGCTGCATGCACGCCAAGGCGTCGTGGC
>ERZ650309.337-NODE-337-length-23549-cov-4.544267_pt1 | contig 23549 bp, 24 predicted proteins | sample MGYA00376245_ERZ650309 | MGnify/ENA primary metagenome ERZ650309 (study PRJEB26733, sample SAMN07839294) | wastewater metagenome | biome: urban; feature: wastewater treatment plant; material: waste water | place: USA: North Carolina | collected 2016-04-26 ...
TCTTCGATTTCGTATTCGCTGAAGAGGGTTTTTTGGTTCGAGTAGATCGCTTCATTTTCCTCGAGGCGCACCGGGTATTTGCCGTCAAAGCAGGCGGTACAGTACGAAGCCTGGGGTGAGTTCTCCCCTCCACTGAGCTCGCCAGTCGGGGTCTCTTCGGCACCGCGCTGCATACCCTCGAGCGACAGGTACGCAAGCGAATCGACGCGCAGGTATTTGATAATTTCTTCAATCGTGTGCGTCGCGGCGATGAGCTCCTTGTCGCGCGGATGGATCTTGAGGTCGTTGACCGGGACCGTGGGGAGCCCCGCCATGAACCGCTGCCAGCTCTGCCCCTTGTTGAGCGAGACGTAGGCGCTGAACTGGGTCGCCGCGACCGCCGGGATGCAGATGGCCATGAACAGCGCCATCCGGGTGCCTGAATAGAACCCCTGGAAGACGGCGTAGACGAGGTTGGCGGCCCAGAACGGCACAAGCAGCGCGCCCGAGAGGACCGCCGGGTTGTGGCCGCTGCCGCCCTGCGCGCTCCAGCCATGCCGGTGCATCAGGTACACGAGCGCCAGATTGGGGAATGCGTTGCAGGCTATGTAGAAGGCCAGCATGCGCCGGCGGCCCAGGCGGTTTGCGAGGTAGCCGCCGAGCACGCAGCAGCCGGCGGAGATGACCTCGACGCAGACGGCCAGCGAGGCGATCGCCGAGTCGCGCATGCCGAGCTCCACGGCCAGGGTGGACCGCCAGCCGAGCGCGAACGCCTGCGCTCCCATGGGCAGGAGCGCCACGCACAGGGCCATCACCGCGGAGCGCGACCCGAACAGCGCCCGCACGGCGTCGCGAGCGTATTGGGCGACTCGCGCCGCAAGGTCGCGCAGCATGCTGCCGCCAGGTATCCGCTCGGCGCCCTTTTTTTCCTTGAGCCGCAGCGAGACCAGCAGGGTAATGAGCAGCGCGCAGGCGGCCGGCAGGGTGAATGAGTAGGCGGCGGCGCTGCCCAGGTGGCCGAGGAAATCGGAGAGGTAAAGGACCCCGGCCCCGCCGATCGCAATGCCGACGTAGATTCCCGCCGACATCAGCCCGCCGGCGAAGTCGCGCTCGGTGTCGTCCAGCACGTTGCAGGCCAGGGCGTCGATGGCCACCGCCTGCATCGCTCCGAACGTGTTGTAGATCAGAATGAGCAAGGAGAACAGCGATGGCGCCAGCGAGAATAGGACGTACTGCGTCCCGGGCACGCGGACATTCAGGGAGAATAGCGCTGCGCTGTGCGTGAAGTCGGCCGCCATGGCAACGAGCAGCGCGCCGCTCATAAGCAGCTGCAGCGCCACGATCCAGGCGCGCCGCCGGCCCAGGCGCTCCGAGTAGACCAGGTCGATGAAAGGCCCGAAGATCCACTTGAAGGCCCACGGCAGGTACAGGGTCGAGACGAGCGCGCCGATCGCCGCCGGACTCACGCCCGCCCGCCGCAGCTGGGTCGTCAAGGCGGTCGACGAAAATCCGAAAGGGAGCCCCACGGTTATATAAAGAAAAAAGAACGCCGCGAAGCGCCGACGTTTGGTCGCCAGAATATCACCGCCAATCATGCGCAGTCCTCCCGAAGATCGCTCGTTACGGACAAGATAGTTGGCACTTTCAGGCTCACCGCGGCGGCGGCCGCCGACCCGGGGCGTCGAGCGGAAGACCCGGGGCGGGACTGGCGAGGTCGGGGTGGTAGGGACGGTCCAGGGACCGGAGCTGACCGTACTCAATCTTTATCAGCTGGTCGGCGCAGTGAAAGTAGCGGTCATCATGGCTGATCGCGATGACCGTCTTGCCGCGCCGCTTGAGCTCGGGGAGCAGCTCCTCGTAGTAATACTGGCGAAACTCCGGATCCTGATCGGCCGCCCATTCATCGAAGATGTACAGCGGCCGATCCTCCAGAAGGGCGATGACCATCGCCAGCCGCTTGCGCTGTCCGGTCGACAGCTCGATCGTGCTCAGTCGGCCGCCGGTGATCGTGACCTTGTCCGCCAGCTGCATCTGCTGCAAGAGCCGCTGGATCTCGTCCTGACTGACGCCGCCGAGTCCGTACAGCTCGCGAAACAGGTGGAAGTCGGTAAAGATGGCCGCGATCGTCTCCCTGTATCCCTGGACGTTGCTCGGGGTCACGAGCACCCCGTTTACGTACAGCGCTCCGGCGGTCACCCAGTACCGCCCACCTTCGAACCGCGGCCTGCTCATCGGCCTGGTCTGCGGCTTCGGCTTCTCGGCGGCCTACCTCATGCGCACCCTCGGCGAGGTGCGGGCCAAGTCAGCGGCGCGCAAGGAGCTGGTCGCGCCGATCGACGCGCCGCGCGTGGACCTGGTCATCGCCACGGCGCCGAGCCACGGCCCGACCACTGCGCCGCTGACCATCGTCGAGGTCAGCGACTTCGAGTGCCCGTTCTGCCGCCGCACCGCCGCGACGCTCAAGGAGCTCTTGGCGCTGTACCCGGGCCAGATCCGCGTCGTGTTCCGGCACTTCCCGCTCGATCAGGCCTGCAACTCGCTGCTCACCCGGCCGCTGCACGAGCACGCGTGTGAGGCCGCGCGCGCCGCGGTCTGCGCCGCCCAGCGCGACCCCGAGCGCTTCTTCGCGCTCGCCGACAAGCTCTTTGCCGGCGACGCCGCCGACTTCTCGAGCGAGGCCATCACCCAGGCCGTCGCCGCCGTCGGGCTGGCGTCGCCCGAGTTCGACGCCTGCCAGAAGGGCCAGGCCGCCGCCGACGTGGTGGCGCGCGACATCCGCGAGTGCAACGCCGCCGGCGTGCGCGGGGTGCCGGTGCTGTTCATCAACGGCCGGGCCGTGCGCGGCGCCCTGCCGCTCGCCACCTACCAAGAGGTCATCGACGAGGAGCTGCGCCGCGCCGGTGCGGCTCCCGCTCCCGCCGCTCCCGCCGCTCCCGCTCCCGCCGCCCCGGCCGGCCACGCCCCCTAGCACCGCCCGAGACGCAGGCGACCGCCGAAACTGCGGAAGCTGTTCCCGCGCCCCGGCTCGCTCTGGTAGCCTGAGTCCTAAGCTAAGCCAGGCATATCCAAGGTCGCCCACGATGTCACAGGAGCAAAACGAGGCGGAGAAGCTCGTCGGCAAGGTGCTGGCCAACACCTACCGGCTGGAGCAGCTCCTGGTCTCGGGAGGGATGGGCGCCGTCTTCCGCGCCCGGCACATCCGCACCGGCGGCGTCTGCGCCATCAAAGTGCTGCACTCACGCTCGGCGCAGAACGCCGACATCTTCGAGCGCTTCCAGGACGAGGCGCGCATCATCTCGGGCCTGCGCCACCCCAACATCGTGCAGGTCACGGACCTGGACCAGGACGCGAGCGGCCTGTCCTTCATCGTGATGGAGCTGCTCGAGGGCGAGGACCTGCAGGACCGCCTCGAGCGCGAGGGCAAGCAGACGCTCAACAAGGCGCTGGAGATCACGCGGCAGATCGGCTCGGCGCTGCACGCCGCGCACTGCAAGGGCGTCATCCACCGCGACCTCAAGCCGCGCAACATCTTCCTCGCTCGCTACGAGGTCAACGGCGAGATGGTCGAGGTGGCCAAGGTCATCGACTTCGGCGTCTCGAAGATCCCGCGGCCCTCGGATCGGGCGACGCGCGATCTCCTGGTGCTGGGCACGCCGCGCTACATGGCGCCCGAAGGCGCGATGGGCCAGAACTCGCAGATCGACGGGCGCTCGGATCAGTGGTCGGTGGCGGTGATCCTGTACCGGCTGCTCTCGGGCCGGCTGCCGTTCGATCAAGAGAACGTGATCGACCTGTTCAAGCAGGTGATCAACGACGAGCCGACGCCGATCGAGCAGCTCTCGCCCGGGCTGCCGCGGCACATCGCCGACGCCATCAAGCGGGCGATGCGCAAGAAGAAGGAAGACCGCTTCCCGACGATGCTGGACTTCCTCGAGGCGCTCGAGCCGCCGAACAAGCGCAAGCGCCGGCCGCCGTCGCAGAGCGCGATACAGGCGGGCGCGGCCCGGCGCATGCTGCGGCGGAACCTCTTGTTCGCGGGCCTCGGCGCGGTCATGAGCCTGGCGGTGCTGATCCCGCTGTGGCGGCACCAGGCGAAGCTCAAGCGGATGAGCGGGCAGGGCTCGGAGCTGCTGTCGCAGGCCGATCTCGATCTGGCCGAGCGTCGTGAGGGAGATGTGCTGGGCCGCAACCAGTCCGGCCGGTCCTACGGGTTGCGGCTACTCTCGCTGGGGCAGGACCGCGAGGTGATCGAGGCGGCCCGGACGTTCTGCGAGCAGGTCTACCAGCGTGATCCGGACAACCCCGGCCTGGCCGTGCTCGCGGCGCCGTTCACCGAGGGTGAGCGGGTGGAATACCTGGACAAGTCGTGAATCGGCGCACGCTGGTCTGGCTGGCGCTGGCGGCGGTGCTGGGCGTCGTGGTGGCCGTGCAGACCGTCGTGGCCAGTCGGCACGAGGCGTTCGTCGCCCTGGCCGATGCGCCGACGGTGGCCCCGGGTGTGGACGTCCTGGCCGGGATACCGGTGGTGCCGTTGCGGATCCGTGGACACGATTACCGGCGCGCGGCCTTCGGCGACTCCTGGGACGACGACAACGGCGCGCCAGGCGGCCACAACGGCTGCGACACCCGCTTCCTTGGGGGGTTTGACGTGTTGCGTGAGACGTTACAAGAAGTCGGTTTCAAGCAGGGAACCCTCCGATGAGCCGGGCGAGGCTGGCGTGGTCGGGTGCAGCTGCCGTTCTGGCGATTGTGGTGGCCGTCCAAACGGTGATCTCGTCGACAGGGCCGTCGACGTTGATTGCCGGGGCGGATCTACCGACGGTGACTGCTGGCGTCGATGTTCTGGCTGGAGTTCCGGTGGTGCCGGTCCGTGTCCGTCATGGGGACTATCGCCGCGCGGCGTTCGGAGAGGCGTGGACTGATGACACCGATGCGCCTGGCGGACATAACCTGTGCGATACGAGGAACGACATCCTCGATCGCGATTTGATCGACAAGACCTATGTGGCGATCAGTCGTTGCCCTCGTGCGGTGGCCACGGGTGTTCTGCATGATCCATACACAAGTACGACGGTAAACTTCCAGCGCGGCAACAAGACTGGTGCGGCCATACAGATCGAGCACATCGTGCCGCTGGCCTATTCATGGGATCAGGGTGCATGGGCATGGCCGGAATCGTTGCGCGTCCGGTTCGCCAACGATCCCGCCAATCTCCTGGCGGTGCAGGGGCAGGCGAACCAGGACAAGGGCGATAAAGAGCCGGCGTCGTGGATGCCGCCGAACGCCGCGTTTCACTGCCAGTACGCGATGCAGTTCATCGCGGTGATGCGGGGCTACGGGTTGGCTGTTGATGAACCGTCGGTGCCGGTGTTGCGTGACGCGGCAGCGACATGTCCGAGCAGCCGATGAGGGAGGCGTTATTCGGAGTGCGATATGGCCGTGTACTGGACGGTTGGTGAATCGATTTCGGTAGCACGGATCTGCACGGGCTTCCTCGACCTGCATGCGGGCAATCCGCTCGATGCATTCGGCGAGCCCGGCCAGCGGGACCGGCCACAGATTCGCTGGCGAGGTGTCCTCATCCACCCCCGAAGGATTTCTCGCCGGCAGCGCCGCGCGTATCGGTGAGCAGAATCGGCTCGCCAGGCACGATGCGACCGCGGCGACCGCCGCGACTCGCAGCTGGTTCGGCGAAGACAACCGACACGGGCGAACACTCAACCCATGGGATCCCGAGCTCAGCCAGGCGGCTGGTCAGCCACCAGTGGCGATCTGCACGAGAGCCCTGCCTCAGCCAGAAGCGAAGCCACGATGCAACCAATGCCCAACATTGCTTGAATCAGTGATGGAAACAGTGATTGAATGGCTGAGTGCCCACTGAGAGCCTCGCGAAGTCGCCCGTTCGTGCAAGGCTGATCGATGCAACCGAGGAGCTGCTCCTCACCACGTCGTATGAGGATCTCTCGGTCCGTGCGGTTTGTGCCCGTGCCGATGCCAACGTCGCGGCAGTGCGGTACCACTTCGGATCGAAGGCCGCGTTGGTCGCGGCAGTCCTCCAGGACCGGCTCGGCCCCCTGTGGACTGACCGGCTCCGCGATCTGGTGGCAGACGTGGGCAACGTGGACGTTGCCACGTGTGTCGAGGCGATCGTCGCGCCCCTGCGTGGTTTGGCGGCAGACCCGGTCGGTCAGGTGCGACTCCATTTGTTGACGCGCATCTTGTTCGCTCCCGGGCCACAGCCGTGGACGAATGAGTGGTTCGCACTCAGTCCCTTCGTTGGGCTGGTCCGCCGTGCGTGTCCGGAGATTGCCGACGATGAGCTCGCACGGCGATGGGTGCTCGCCTTCCGGCTCATCCTGCTCGAGTTCGGCAATCCGATCGTCCGACGTTCCGCTCCGGCCGAGGACGACGTCAAAGCGATGGTCAGGTTCGTCGTTGCCGGTTTGACTGCCGACAGTAGCGGGGTGCAGGAGCGGTGAGTGAGGCAACGAGCCGCGTGGTGAGCCCACCGAGCAGCATCTTCACGTCGGCCGACCTCGGTCCGCTGCGTCTGCGGAACCGCGTGCTGAAGGCGGCGACGTTCGAAGGCAGAACACCCGACGCAGTGGTCACCGACGAGCTGATCGACTTCCACGTCGCCCACGCCGAGGGTGGGGTGGCTATGACGACCGTGGCCTATTGTGCGGTGTCCGAGGCAGGGCGCACCGATCGGCACCAGATCTGGATGCGTCCGGAAGCAGTGCCCGGTCTGCGCCGACTGGCCTCGGCGGTGCATGCCACCGGGGCCCTTGTCTCCGCGCAGATCGGCCACGCCGGCCCGGTCGCCAACGCCGCCTCCAACCGCCTCCCGGCGATCGCACCGTCTCGATTGTTCAGCCCGCTCGGGATGGCGATTGTTCAGCGACCCGACGCGGGGGGTGTCCGGGCCATCGTTCGCGCGCACGCCGAAGCGGCACGTTACGCCGTGGAAGCCGAGTTCGACGCCGTCGAGGTGCATTTCGGCCACAACTATCTCGTGAGTGCGTTTATGAGCCCACTGCTCAATCGCCGACGTGACGGCTACGGGGGCGACACTCTGTCGCGCGCTCGCTTGGCGCGCGAGATCTCCGAGGCGATTCGCCTCGAAGTGGGCGATCAGATCGCGGTCATCGCGAAGCTCAACATGGACGATGGGGTGCCGGGTGGATTGCGACCCGACGAGAGCATCCGCGTCGCCCAGCTGCTCGAGCAGGACGGTTACCTCGACGCTCTCGAACTGACAGTTGGGAGCTCACTCCTCAACCCGATGTACTACTTCCGGGGGGCCGCTCCTCGTCGCGAGATGGCCGCGACCATGCCACCCCCGGTCGGCGCAGGCATGCGCCTGGTGGGGCGCGCCTTCCTTCGTGAGTACCCCTACGAGCCGATGTATCTGATGGAGACGGCCCGGCGGTTCCGCCGTCAGCTTGCGATGCCCCTGGTCTACCTCGGCGGCGTCACGGACGCTGAAGGGATGGACGCTGCCCTCGCGGCGGGGTTCGAGTACGTCGCCATGGGGCGGGCGTTGCTCCGCGAGCCGGACCTGCTGCGCCGAATCGCTCGGGACTCGTCGGTCCGGTCCGCCTGCATCCACTGCAACAAGTGCATGCCGACGATCTTCACGCGCACTCGCTGTCCCTTCATCCCTGTTCAGAGAGATCGACGTGCGTGAACTCACAGGCCGCGTCGCGGTCGTCACCGGCGCAGGCGGGGGGATCGGTCGGGAGGTCGCGCTCGAACTCGCCCGTCGCGGCTGTGCAGTTGCAGTGGTCGATGTTCGGCGCGAAAGGGCCGAGGCCACTCGAGACCTGTTGCTCGACAGCGGGATCGACGCGTCCGCTCACCTCGTCGACGTCTCGGACGCCGATCAAATGGCGGACCTTGTCGGCGAGGTGGTCGCGCACCATGGAGCGGTGCACATCCTCGTCAACAACGCCGGTGTCACGTCGGCGGGTTCCTTCACCAAGGAGTCGCTCGACGATCTGCGCTGGATCGTGGGCATCAACCTTTGGGGTGTCGTCCACGGCTGCCACGCCTTCCTGCCGGTGCTCCTCGAGCAGGACGAGGCGCACATCGTGAACGTGTCCAGCATGGTGGGCATTCTCGGCCTCCCGCACAACGCGTCGTACGCCATGACCAAGGGAGCTGTCCGGTCGTTCTCGGAGGCGCTGCGCGGTGAACTGGTCTCCACGGACGTCGGACTCACGACCGTCTTCCCGGGTGCGCATCGCACTGGCATTACCGACACGGCGCGCGGAAGCCACCGGGACCTCTTGTCCCAGATGGGGTCGTCGCGGATCGCGCCAGTCGCCATGCGATCGCCAGCGCGCCTGGCGCGCAGCATCGTTGATGCCATCGCGAAGGACAAGGCCCGGGTCGTCGCCGGCCCGGACGCCCACGCCCTTGACCTGTGGGCCCGGGTCGCCCCCGGCCGGACCCGCCTGATCGGCAGGTTCACGGGGCGGATGGAAGCTAGTGCGTATGGCGACTGATCAAACCCGTGGACCTGGTTCACGGCGAACGAGCGTCGTTCATCGGTGGGTTCAGCCGGGGCTGAGGGTAAGCAGCCCAGCGATGAGTGCCAGCGATGGTGGTTGAACTCGTGCTTTCAGTCGCCGATGTCGACGCGGGCCTGGGCCAGCGACCAGAAGCTGTTGATGTTAAGGCATTCGTAGAGATACGGGAGTTGAACGATTCGACGTAGCCGTTGCGCCACAGTTCGCCCCGGGGGACTAAGTGAATAGCCGATGATGCTGCGCTCGACCATATTGGACCAGCGAGCTCGCGTACTCGGAGCGGGTGGTGGCCCGATGTCGACGTTGTACACGTCCACGACCCGCAACACCGTCGCGGTGGTCGCTACGGGTTCGGCGCGTGCGGAGGAGCCCAGCGGCATCGATTAGATGAGGACGAGCGCGGTCAGGGCCACGGCCGGGAACGCTTCGCCAAGCCAGTCGTGCGGGGCGGCGACACTTTGCGGGCGGTTGGAGGCGGCGGGTCCTGGGCGGACTGGTTCGACCGGTCCGGTCACGATGCGGGGTCGGGGAACGCCGAGATGGTGGTGACGCGGCCACCGGCCGGTTGGTTCTGCCGCAGCCGGTCGTTCTCCAGAGTGAGAACCTGGATGGCACGGGCGAACGTCTCAGCGGTGGCCTTCCACTTGCGGCGTTGGTCGTTAGCGTCGCCGAGTCGGCGCCGAAGATCCTCGATGTCCGATTTCAGCTGTGCGGCATCGGTGTTGACGGGGTTGTGATGGTGGTCGCGTAGCTGGTAGAAGAGGTCCTTTAATTCGGGGTGCTTGTGTGTCAGGTAGTGGCGTTTGAGCCCCGACTCGACGGCCACCGCGGTGATGGTGAGATCACCGGCCCGAGCCGTCGACGGCCGCCCCGACAGGACCCGCACCATGGCGGCCAGCAGCTGCGCCGTCACGTCGCCGGGGGGAGTGGTCGCGGTCGGGTCGCGTGGGGTCATGAGGCGGGCTCCCCGAGTGCGGTGGGTTCGGTCGCGCGAAGTGTTACCTCGGCGGAGGTCGCGTTGTGGTGGGCGGCTGCCGCGGCGAACGTGTCGGCGCGGTGCAGCATCCGCTGCGCCAACGGCTCCGGGGTTGCTGGGCTCGCGGCTTCCCGCCGTAACCGCGTGACCTCTCGCTGCATGTCGGCGACCTGGCGGTCGGTGCGCGCGATGTTCGCACAATGCTCCGCGCAGTGGTCGAGCCGCGGTTCGGTCGACCTGCTGGTGCGCCCGTGGAGGCAGGCCGCTCGGTTCGGATCGAACAGGCAGGTCAGGAACTGCTTGGGGTTGTCGTAGACGCGCAGTTGCGTATCGCGTTTGACGCGGTTGAGGTCTGCGGCGCTGAGGAACGTTCCGCTGAACCGGGGCGCGGCGTCGAGGGCGGAGACCAACCGCTGTCCTGCTGGCCCTGAGATGCGCGCGCCGGACGCGACGTCGTCGCGGGTGCGTTCGATCGTGTCGACGATAGCGGTGAGCTCCTCGCGTTCCATGAGGGCGGCGAAGCCGTCGGTCTTGAGGCCGGCGTACCCCTCGCCTTCGCGCACGGTGAGATGTCCGTATTGGACGGCCAGCGCGATCTTTCCCTGGGGCAGGCGGCGGATGTGCCAGGCCAACGTTCGACGGAAGCGCCGTAGCGTGACCGCGCCCGCCGGGTCGGGTGGGATGGCGTAGGCCTGTGGGAGGTGCCGATCGTCGCGCAGCCGATTGGCGGTGTCGATCAGCGCGGTGATCCTCTTGGAGGCGTTCACCGGGTCGAGGATGGTGTTGCTGTCGCGCATCATCGGGAACAGGGTGTCCTCGTCGGGGTAGACCCGTTCCAGGGTGGCGATCGCGGTGGCGACCGGTTTGATCGTCGCCCATGTGCGTTGCGCGCCTTCGGGATCGGTGCGTCCGTCGCGTCGTACCCGTTTGTGTTTGCGTCCGGTGACGGTGTACCGCACGGTGCCGTCGACACGTTCGACGCGGCAGCATCCGGGTTTGAGCGCTAGTGCTTCGTGTGGTCGCATCCCGGTCAGGTAAGTGATGATCACCAGGCAGGCCGCGGACAGGGATTTGTGCAGTGTGGGTAGGTCGGCACAGTCGATGTGGTCACACCACGGTCTGCCGTCGATGGTGGCGATTATCGGACTGTCGATCGGTTTGGCGGCGTCGACGTCCAGTGCGAAGTCGCGCCCGGATGCCTTCAGGGCGTTGGAGATGTCGGAGGGATGGACGTCGCCGTGCATCGCGGCGAGGTATTGGACGTCCCAACAGGGCTGTCCGTGTTGTAGTCGGGCCGGCAGGGATGTGACGCCGTTGCGGATCCAATCCTGTACTAGAGGAGAAGCTTTCGCGAACCCGGCGCGGGTTTCGCATCGGGGTATCCGAGCAAGCCGGGTGTTCCACCGCGCGGTGGCTGCGGCGATGTCGTCGGCGAATTCGAGGAATCGCTGCGCCCACAGCAGCAGGGGTGCCATCGTCGCGGGGTGGATGATCCGTGTGGTGTTCTCGCCGCGTCGCTCGCCCCGGCCAAGCAGGTCGGAGATCGGTTCGTCTTCCCATGGCGGCATGGGTAGCGCGTCACCGGGTGGTAGGTGGGGTGCGTGCGCCCACAGCCGTGTGAGACTGCGTAGCGTCCGCACGGCCGTGCCCCGGCTGACGCCCTTCTCGCCGAGATGCCGGACGAACAGTTCCAGGTCGTCGCGGGTCAGATCGCTCAGCCGCCCGATGCCCCGTTCGTCGACCCAGTGGGCGAACGTCAGCCAGTCGTACATCACGGTGGTGCGAATAGTGCTGGCGCTGAACCATTCCACGCTGCTGGAGCCGCTCTTGTCGAGGGTGACTTCCGGCGCCTCGATATTGATCAGCAGCCATGCGGCCCGTCGAAACGACTCCCGCAGTTGCTCGGGGAAGCGGTCCCAGGTGAGTAGGCCGGGTTTGACGGCGGCCGGTGCTCCCAGGGGTGCCAGCGGCCAGCGCGAGTCGGCGAAATCAGCCACGGCGGCCTCGGATGTGTGGACCCGCTGCGCGATGATCGACGGGTCGCCCGGCGACGGCAGTCGATACGGGGTGGCGGCGAATTCGGTTTGTGCGGACACCGTCATGTCGACAGCTCACCGTCGAGGAGTCGACCGACCAGTTCGCGTTCCGCGTCGGTGGTGGCGGCCACGGCGTGGGCACGTTCGGCGTCGGTGCTGTGATGGTCGAGTACGTCGCAGAGACGCTGGTGATGAAGCTGCCACCGGTGTCGCCATTCCGTCTCGGACAACGCGCTGCGGAGTTCTTCGAGAGCGGCGTGCAGGGCGACCAGTCGGCCCAGGTGCCGCGGCGTCGCGATGGCGTTGGCGCATCCCAGGCAGGCGAGGAACGAGTCGGTGCACAGCGCATCGGTGCCGGGATGGTGCTGGAAGTCGGTGCAGGCCGCGATGACGGTGTCGGCGCTCCCCGAGCGGATGCGCTCGTCCACCGCGTTCTCGGCGACGATGCGCAGCTGCACGTACTTCTCGGCGGTGCTCAGCGCGTTGGTCAGACCCGTCTCGATCACGGGGCGGGATTCGTCGCGGGTCGCGGAGTCGTTGAGGACATAGGCGTCGTCGTGGACGTCGCGGCTGTTCTGGGTGGGTGTGCGATCGAAGAGGACCTGGCGGGTGCGGCGCAGACGTTGCAGCGAGATGGGACCACACGGCGCCCACGTCGAGAGCCGCCGGACGGTGCCGTTGGGGGTGCCAAACGCGAATCGGTCGTCGGCGGTGTACCCCTTGTGGCGGGCGTAGATGAGAAGCCGGTCTGTTGGCTCGTCGATGGACGCCAGGACGTCGCGAGCCGGTTCGGTGGCGGCGATGACCCACTTGAGTGCTCGTCCGGTTTCGCCGCCGGGTTCGACGACCTCCGTAGTGGTGCTGTGGCGGTAGCGTCCACGGCGAGGCTTGTCGATCCTGATGGTGAACACGTCTACGCCGTCGGCGACGCCGGCGACGTTGTCGGGCACCGCGAGTTCATCGACGACCGACGGATTCCATCCCGCTTCGGCGGTGAGCAGCACCGCGCACGCCCAGGCCTCGTGCGGTGTCAGGAAGAGGTGATCCTGCGCGGCCCGCGCGGACACCCCCCGTGGTCGACTCGCCCCGAGGTCGCGGCAGGCCTGCTCCGACACCCGCATGCCGAGATCGGCGACCTGGGCGAGGGCAAGGGCGATGCGCGTCTGGGGAGCAGTGAGATCCTGTCCGCCGCGATAGCGGGCGAGAAGTTCGGCGTTGGCGCCGATTCTTCGTGCCGCGCGGTGCACGACTTGCCGCGCCGCTCGTCGGATCTGGCGGAACTCCTCGTGCGTGTAGGAGGTCTGCAAGCGTGGTTCGGGTTTCCCGGTGCGTCGTGACAACACCGCGGTCAAGGATGCGGACAGGTTCCCGGCGGCGCGGAGTACGTTGCGCACGTTGCGGATCCGGGCGGCACCGGCACTGGTGGTCGCTCCGCCGTTGTGCAGAATCCATCGGTTCCACACTCCGCCGTCGATGGCTGCCACCGAGTCCGGTCGCAGATCTTCGCTTTCCAGCCAGCGGAGAAAGAATGCGATTGTGTCGTAATTAGCCAGGGCGGTTTCTGCTGATCGCCATCGGCCGCGCGGACCGTTCAAGTAGGCCATGGCGGTGATGAGTTCCAGGCGCAGCTGGTGTGTGCCGGGTAGCTTGGCCAGGCTGACCAGGGCCTGTCGCGTGCCCGACTCGTTGGACGCCACGAACGACAGATGTTCCGCGTCGACGGTGCTGGTGCCGTCGAAGTCGCTGGGTGGCAGCAGCTCGCTGCGGGTGAGTCGCCTAGCCATTGCCGGCCTGGGCGACGTCGAGCACGCGCGGGTCGAGTCCAGCCAGTCCGGCGAGTGCCCGTTGCAGATCGTCGTGGCCGATCAGCGAACGGAGCCGCACACCGTTCAACGGTGCGAGATAGCGCTCCCTGGTTGTGGCTTCGTGACGATGGCCCAGCAGGTCGCGTACGGTCTCCCAGGCCATCCGGTAGCGCTCTTCATGGTATCCGGTGCTGCCCGTGCTGCCGTTCTGCACGTCGATGGCCCGATGCAGCGCAATGAGCATGTAGAGGGCGAACGAATGTCGCAGGCTGTGTGGGCTCAGACGCGGGGCCCGCGATCCCGGTTTCACGACGCCGCCGGGGCGAATCTCTTTGAACGCATCGAACACTCGATCATTGGCATCGCTCATGACGTCGGTCCACGCAGACACCGGCAGGGGCATGCCGGCTTCCGATAGCCACAACCACAGGGGCTCCGGCCCGTCGCCGGTGTCGAGGAGCAATCTCCGACGGTCGGCGATGTCGATGTCGTCGGGGTGCCGCCATCGGCCCGAATACTTTAGTTTCACGCCGTCGGCGGTCAGACGGGTGTCTGTGACCAGGATCCGGTCGGCGTTCTCGTAGCGCTTGTGGTGTTTGGCTCGGTCGACGGACACTCGTCTCGTCGTCGTCATGTAGCTGTTGACGATGGCCAATGCGTCGTTGAAGAGATACCAGGTGCGTGGGTGGCGGCCCTTGGCGATCGCGGCGGCTAGACGGGCTTCGTTCAGGCCGACGTCGTGTCGGTCGCAGGATGGGAGTTCGAGTGTCAACAGTGAGGCACCTTCGGTGATGCGCAGCCCCGACGAGAACAGCATCTCCATCATCGCTTTGTTGCGCAGCGCATTTCGTCCCTTGAACGAGGTACCTCGTAGGTCGTCGAGTGTGTAGCCTTCGATACCGACTTTGCGCCAGAGGCGATATGTTCGCGGCGTCACCCACTTGACCCGCTCGGCGACGATGTTGCGGGACCGCACCGGCACACCGTTCCGGTGGCCCGATCCCGACCGGGCGGGACCGAGCGATTCACGCTCGACGGGATTGAACTCGACGTGTCCTCTGGTGCGGTGCGACGCCCACCGATAGAGCAGGGAGATGGCGGCCAGTTCGCGGTTGGCCTTCGACCCGCTGACGGAATGCTCGTTGAGGTCGCTGCGTGAGCGCCACAACCAGTACGTGTTGACATCTTGAGGAGACGCCTCTGACCAGCCTTTCCCGCGAGTGTCGAGGTATTCCAGCCACATTCGCAGATCGGCTGCATACGATTTCTTCGTCGACGAGCTCAGTCGTGCGAAGTGGGGAGACACGAGAAACTCGCAAAGGCGTGGATCGCAGCTGCCGTCCGGAGCGATCAGAACCGGCGTATCCCGGCCGATACCGAGTGCACGCTCTCTCTCGCCGAGGTCATCGAGTTCTGCCAGTATCGGGTGAAGGGCTGGGTCCGGGAGAGCGCACCCCGACCAGGTCAACAACCACTCCCTCGCATCAGCCTCGGGTCGTTGCACGGATCGAACACTATGGGTACCGCGCCACAAAACAGTGCTGCAACACGCCAAAATCCTGAGGAAACCCGCAACGACATTCTCGGGCGGGACCTCGTCGACAAGGTGTACACCTCAATTTCTCGCTGCCCCAACGCCGTTGCTACTGGAATCCTGCACGATCCGTACACGGGGACCGACATCGCGTTCACACGCGGCAACCAAGTCGGCGCCTCGGTGCAGATCGATCACATCGTGCCCCTGGCCTACGCTTACGACATGGGCGCCCGCGACTGGACCTCCGAGATGCGGACCCGATTCGCCAACGATCCCGCCAACTTGCTGGCGGTCGATGGCAAGAGCAACCAAGCAAAAAGCGATAAAGAGCCCGCAAAGTGGTTGCCCGCCAACACTGCATACCGCTGCGAGTACGTCACCCGATTCGCGGCCGTGCTGCGAACCTACGGACTCTCGATCGACGCCCCCTCGGCAGCCGTCGCGACCAAGGTCGCGGCCACTTGCCCGGCAGCGTAGCCGGACTCTGGCACTCGTACGGCAACAAGACGCGAACGAACACGTGGTGCACCGGAATCACCGCCTGGCTCTCAAGGGATTCCGTGCCCACCTGCCCGCAAACCGAGCATGTTGCGACATCGACGCCGCCGGCACGTACGACATCGCAGGACGACCACCGGCTACCAGTTCGCATCGGCATCACCCGATCGATCTTGTGCGTCAGTCCCTCACCAGCCGCAGGCCAACAGGCTCAAGATTGGTCATGATCGTGTGCCGGAGATCATCCGGGAGTTCCTGACCGATCAACGACGCCGGCACCGTGATCCGTACGTCGTTGACCGAGCGCAGGGCAGTGCGTGCCCGCGCCAAATAGCTGTATGCCGTTGTCGCACCAAGGAACTGCGGCCGGTGCCCAATCGGAACCAGCCCGCACCGCTGCCAGTACCGCATCAGCGCTTCAGCACCCGCCACCTCGGCCACGGCGCTCACCCAAGCCGCCGCGGGGTCCGGGTACAGCAGGACCAGGGTGTCGATGGGGCTGGACATCCGGGCGATCACTTCAGCGACGAGCCACAGTCCGAGGTCCTGCCCGCGTAGTGGTTCGGCGATCTCGACGTGCGTGACGATCAGGATTCGGTTGAAGGGCGCATCTTCCCACTGTTCCTGCACCGCAGGGGCGATGTCGGCGCCATCGAACAGCGCCGAGAAATGGTTTGCGTCCAGCGAATCCAGCAGATCGTCGATCGGGTGTCGCCGACGTTGATGATGGCGAATTCGGCGTATCCCCCGACGACTTGGGGCGCATCATCGTCGCGCTCATCGAGGTAACCCAGTTCCAGCTGCGCGCACCACGTGCTCATCGCGTCAAACTCACCGTCAAAGGTACTGGTGTATCGCACTTTTGGTGCGAACAGAGTGTAGTCGGTGGCCACGGTGTTCTGCATGGCGGCTACGGCTCGATGCGTTCGATGGCCGGGCCGATTGCGCTATGGCCGCCGTATCGGAGCCACTGATTCAGCCGCGCCCACGCGCATCGGGCCGCCACGCACGCGATCCCGGCGACGACGGCACCCCGGACGAGCGCGGGTGCGTGCGTGAACGACCCCGTGGCGTTCATTGCTTCCCACAGCGTGTGCCCGGCCAGGCCCACAACGATCAGGATGAGGCTGGCCTCCATGAGCCCGACCGGTACTCGGAACGTGGTGAACGCTTGGGCCGGTATCGGGTGGTCAGGATTGACGTTCATGTCAGTAATCATTCCCTACGGTCAGACACCACACGTCAGCTGTCCGTGTCACGCTCGGTGTGGGCTGTCTTCGCGGAGCTGAAATCCACCCACGGTTGAGGCGGGTTCGCGGTATCGGACGCTTCAACACACGGCCAATGGCTGGAAGCGAGGAGGTAGGCGCCCCTGGGTCACTACTCCAGGGGCGGCGCGCGCAGCGCATCAGGACTCCACACGGGAAGGTGATGGCTTGTCCCGACCCTGGCGACAACAGTAAGACAAGGCACCGACAAACCCACCACACGGGGTTACGTGCACCGACCGGAAACTGCACCACCTTCACGCTCACGCCGACCGCGCCCAGCCTCGCCCGAGGTTGGTCCTGATGCAGTCACGAATCGCGGGTAGCGCTCCGACGTCGATATCGAGCGTCAAATCTCCCATCACCGCAAACCTCGTGCGTTAGCCTCCACGCTGATGCGCACCCCACGAGCCGCCATGACCACAGCCGCATTGATGGCTGCGTTTCTCGCCGCCTGCGGTTCCTCCACTCCGAACGATCCGCACCTCCAACAAGCAGCTCCACCACCGGCATCCCCTGCCCTCGCCATGACCATTCCGACCGGCCCGGTACCGACGAGTCTTCAGCAGCTCTGCGATTCGCTACCGTGGCCGCGTCCGATACCTCAGGTCGCCGGCCAACTCGTCGACATCACCCCTGGTTCGCTCGACTGCTGGCTGGACACGCTCAAAATGATTGCGGCGGACGGCCACGACTTCGTCAGCAGCCCCGAAGACCTTCAAGAAGGCCGAAGTTTCCGCGTCACCTCCGTGACTCCTGCACCCGGCACTCTGGCGGGCCGTGGCGACACCATCACCATCCACGGAACCGTCATCGAAGCCTCGGAAGTCGTCGCGCTTCCGCCGGCGACATTTCCGTGCAGCTGGCTCGGAGCGGACGAGGTTGCGCAGACCCTCAATGCCCAGAATGTCACGATCGACCCTACTGGCGACAAGGCTGGCGAAGGCGAGCCATTCTGCACTTACCTCTTTGACAACGATTCACTGACGTCGCAATTGTTTTCATCGGCCTCCCTGCCCGTCGACGCCGGCCACATGTTCGCCTTCAACACGGCCAGCAAGCCCGACGAGTCGTACATCGACGTCGAGGGCCTGCCCGGACCGGCCCGCTGCGTGAGCACCAAGGTTGGAAGTAACGCAAAGCCCAGCCACTCGCTGTGGGTCCTGCTCGACGGCAACCGCATCTATTGGCTGAACGCGGGCCTGCACGATGTGCCCTGTTTGACGCTAAAAGTGTTGGCGCAAAAAGCGATTCCACGAATCGGCAACTGAGGAGCGCTACCGAAAGGCCGGCGCCGCTCAACTATCGGCCGACGACCCGGCAGGGGACCAAACTCCGCCGCCAGGACTTCAGCAGGCCGGCGCCGACCTCAGCAATACCTACTGCTCGACGCCCCTGGCGGATGCCTCCATTTCTTGCCGCTCCAGCAACTCCGCGATCGTGACGGCGTGGGGCAATGTCCAAGTCGCAGCGTCGTTTTCGAGCAGCTGTGTCCACGAGGGCGCTCCTTCGACTGCACGATTGGCAGCATCGGACCGTACCTGTATCGCCAGGCGGCCGACCCGGAGCAGTACCGGCACGTTGAGGTGACGCACGCCGACCGCCGCCCCGCCTGCAACCGATGTTGCCACGGTCTGCGACAGGCTGACGGCCCCGGCGGCGGCGTGCGCAGCCAGCAGCATCTCGGTCTGCTTCGCCCGACCAGCAGTGCCCAAGCGGGGGGTTTGCGTCTGCTGGTATGCACACAGGTGGGTCTGAGTGCGGATGACGACCTCAGTGGCGACCATGCCCAAACCCGGAGTGAGCGCTCCCGAGCGGAGATTGAGACCATCGCCCGTGTTGCTACCGGCGTAGGCCTTGTTCGCGAACGTGCGCAGATCGCGGTTAGGCATCTCCCGGAAGAGAGTCCAGCCCGGTAGCGGCAGGCTCATCGGGGTCACGAAATCCGCCGCCCAGTGTTTCATGAGCAGAACGAGCGCCAGGTGAGGCTCGGGGGCCTGGACGAACGGTACCCCCGAACGCGTCGTCGTGACGCCTTCGGCGGCGAACTTCTTGCCGTCTTCCCACCAGCTGCCCGCAAAGGTGCCGGCGCGAATCTGGTTGAGCGCGTTGAAGAATCGTCCGATGTCGTGGCCGGGCGACAGGACGCGGTGCGCGGGGCCGCCGAATTTCGGGCCGGTGTAATCGATGGCCAGCCTGGCCGCGTCCTTCTCCCACTGGCGCAGCAGATCGCTCTTCTTCAACCACGCCAGCCCCTTGAGGACGGTGGCGTCGATGTACGCGTCGTATAGGTTCGCGAGCGCCCCGACCAATCCGGCAATGCCAACCGCGATCAGATCACCGCGGGTCCAAGCGATCCGCTGGGCTCGGCGCCATTCGTCGAGTTCTCGCAGCGCGGCCGCATCGAGCAAGTCCGCTATCTCGGGTTCACCCCACCCTTGGCTGGCGCGGCGCTGGCGATTGTGACTGGTGAGTTCGTCGTACGTCAGCCCCGTGGGAGCATCCGCAAGCTGCAGGGCCGCTGCGTGATCGGTGGGCTCGCCGGCAAGCGCGGCGGCGGCGAGGGCTTCGATGGCGCGGAGGTCCCGGTCCAACGCGTCGAGGTTTCCGATGAGATCGCCGTCGATCGGCGTCGGCCGGTTCCCCTCGTGATCTGTCATGCGGCGTCCTCGAGATCATCGGCGAGTGTTGTGATACCCGCGGCAATGTCGGTGGCTGCCTTCTTGTCCGCGTCGATCTGCTCCAGTTCGCTGAGCAGGGCCTGCACCTCCTCGTCGTCGGGCCCGGTGACGCGCTCTTTGAGCCGCTCCGCCGCCAGAAGGACGCGACTCATGCGCGCTTCGGCGTCTTGGCGCTTCTGGCGCTCTGCATCCAGCTCGGCCTGCTTGGCATCGAGCTGTGCCCGGACGGCTTCGTACCGCTCGGCGAGGGCCGCGACGACGGCGCCCAGGTTCGCAACACGCTCGCGCAGGCTCACGACAATGGCTTTGGCTGCGTCCTCGTCACCCTCGACGTCCCGGACAACAAGTTGCGTGACAACGTGCAGCCGGATCGCGTCGGCCGCGACGCGGGCAACGGTGAATCCACTGGCTCGACCGCCCATCGCCGCTGCGCCAGCCCCGACCATGCCAGTGAAGCCGGTGATGAGCGCGGCACCGCCAGCCATCCCGAAACCTCCCGCGGCGATCGAACCACCGCCCAGAGCTGCCATTCCGGCCGTGGTGGCAACGGCGCCCGAGTATCCGAGAAAGATCGATCCGAACGCCCCTGCAATCGCAGGGGCCGCGAGCCCGCCGGTGAGCACGCCCAGTCCTAGCCCGGCGCCGGCCAGAACCGCGTACTTGATCCACGGGGTCGACCCGGAGAGCTTCTTGATGGCGTCCGCGTATGCGGACGCCACCGCATCCAGGTCCTCCGGATGCAACGCCTCGAGTGCCTGGTGCGCCTCCGCGAGTGTGTCGCCGCGCACAGCCTTATCCCATTTGCCCTGATCCCAGGGCTCGAAACCGTACAGCTCAATGAGAAGCAGGAGGGCACGTGACCGCTTGCTCACCGCTGAAGACACCTGCGGCCCGGCGCTCTCCAGTGCCTCCAGATCGGGGGCCGCACTCGCCGGCGCGATCCGATCGACGGCTGCAGCGACAACCGGCGACCAGTCGTCGTCATCACGCTGCGCCATGGCTTCAAGGGCGGCGCTGCGGAACGTGTTGCGCACCTGTCGCTTTGCCGGCAGATACTTGCCTTTGGACGCCGCGACATCGCGCTGCAACATCCTGTACTGCCATGCGGTGAGAACAAAGTCCTCGTCGGCGGAGAGCTCGAGCTTCTGTTGCACATGTGCGGCGTCCACGTCGTTAAGTTAGCGGTCACCACCGACACGGGGATGAACGATCTCCGTTTTCGTCCCCGCAGCCGAGGCGCCGGAACTCAGCTCCGCCCTGGGCAGCCGGCGTGGAAGTCGACGGGCATTCGACCGGCCAATGCGCGCCGTAGCGGCGGTTCCCTCTGGCGGCAGCGACTAGCATTCGGCCATGCCGCTGCAGATCGGTGACAGCTTCGCCGGGTATCGAATTCAGCGGGTGCTGGGCTCGGGGGGAATGGGCGAGGTCTTCCTCGTCCAGCATCCCCGCCTGCCACGCCACGACGCTCTGAAGGTTCTACGACGCGAGTTCTCCGGCGACACCTCGTTCCAGGAGCGATTCATCCGCGAAGCCGACTTGGCCGCCGGCCTGCGCCATCCCCACATCGTCGGAGTACTGGACCGCGGCGAACATGACGGCCAGCTGTGGATCGCGATGGACTGCATCAACGGCACCGACACAGCCAAGTTGGTCCAACAGCGCTACCCAGCAGGAATGCCCACCGACCTTGTCATCGACATCGCCACCGCCGTCGCCAGCGCACTGGACTACGCTCATAAGAAAGGTTTACTGCATCGAGATGTCAAGCCCGCCAACATCATCGTCGCCGATGTTGGTAGTGAGGATCAGTCGGTTTTCCTCGCCGATTTCGGTATCGCGCGACCCCTCGAAGACACCAGCGGCATCACCACAACCAACATGACTGTGGGCACGGTGGCTTACGCCGCGCCGGAGCAACTCTTAGGCGAAGAGATGGACGGACGAGCCGACCAGTACGCCCTCGCCGCCACTGCCTACCATCTCCTGACTGGCGTGCACCTGTTCCCGCACTCCAATCCGGCGGTCGTCATCAGCCGCCACCTCAATGCGGTTCCGCCGCCGCTGCGCGAACAGCGCCCCGACTGCGCGGGCCTCGATGACGTCCTGCGGATCGCGCTGTCCAAGAACCCCGCAGACCGATTCTCTTCCTGCACCGCATTCGCGCAGGCCCTGGCCGATGAGTCGACCCGGACAGGTGCAACGTCGGCCAATGCGACTACCCGAGAAGCGCCTAGGCCGCCCAGGTCAGATCCTGCCGCCACCTCGGGACCACGTGCACAACCGGCACCGCCCGGCGCTCGGCGTAGCTGGGTAGCGATCGCAGCCGTAGCCGCCGTCGTGCTGCTCATTGGCGTGGCCGTGCTGGCATGGCGGTTGTGGCAGACCAGCCCTCAAACCGCGGCGTCCGTCACGGCGTCCACCACCAGTACTTCCGCAGCACCAACACCAACACCGGTACTGACGCCGACAGGAGCGCCGGCGCCACCTGCTGCACCACCTTCGAGCCAACCGGCAACTCCGACACCGACGCCCGGCCTGCAGTACGACGCAAACAACTGCCAGTCGTGCTACGTACCAAACGTCACATGGTTCAAAACCCCGTCAGGAAACATAAATTGCGAAATCGACTATCAACGCGGCTACGGAATTCCTGACCACGTCTACTGCGCGTCGATCAGTCCACGGCAGGCCGTAACGTTGAAGTCGAGCGGAGTGGTAACAGTCTGTTCCGATGTCAGCTGCATGGGGGACCCACCTCAAGGCGAGCCGACCCTCCCCTACAACCACACAACCGAGCTGGGTCCCTTCACCTGCTTGTCGGAGTCCAGCGGGGTCACCTGCACAGTCAGTTCGGGTAGGGGCTTTGTCATCTCAAAGTCGGGAATCACACCCGCCGGCTGACCACGGTCGCACCACTGCGCGGCATGTCGTGACCCTCACGCCGAAACACCGGGCACGGCGAAGTACGCCGCCAGGGTCCAGGCCGCCGGGCCCTGTCCATCTACTTTGCCTAGATTTGAGTCAGCTCAGCGGGATTGACGCGGCGCAGCGACATGGCGTCGTCAAATTTGACCATTGCGAAGGTCCCGTCGCGATATTTGTCGTACCGATAAAAAGTTCCGGTTCGGCCAGTGCTGTCCACGACCCTGTCATCCTTGTTCATAGCCTACCCTCCATTGTTCTTTGAATACAGACCAGCACACTCACCAGATCACGTGTTGGCGACTTACATCCAGATTGGCTCTCCGACTCAATTCAAGTGTACCGATGAACCATCCCACGGGCATTGAATCATGCTGTGGCTCAGTGCAGTTCGTCCAAGTGCTGTGAACACGGCCAACCCTGCGCACCGGTGTTCACAAAGCCGTAGAAGTCGCCCGCAGTGCGCCATCTTCGGTCCGGCCGAACAAACACCGCGAGCAGAGATGTCAGTCCGTGCTACACCCAATTCCGGGGCGTACCATTCCGTCCTCGAGGGTTCTCCTATTCACCGGAGTGCCCAATCGATCATCAAGGAGCGTCGCGTGACTGAAGTCGGAACGATCTGCCGCGCCCTGCCTATGAGTCCCGGCTCGCCGGCTGCGCTGGTCCTGGTCACCAGCGTGGATGAGTCCACTCAGTCAGCTGCGGTAACCCTGCTCAGTCCCGACTTGGAGCTCGGTGCAAACACCGACATCGTGATCACCTCCGAGGACAGCGGTCTCGCCTACGCGTTGCTGGCGGAATCGGACATCTTCGGCTACGTGTGGAGTGCCCAGTTGGACCGCACTCTCGCTCAGGTAGGCGGGCAGATCGTCGATGCGATCTCCGCTCTGCGCCAAGGCAACTATGTTGGTTGCTCGGTCGCGGGGCCGCCGGTGCTGGATCGCAGTGATCCACGGTGGAATTTCAAACTGACCGAGTTGGAACGGTTGCGCGAACTCACCGCTCACTGCACTCGCCAGCTTGTCGATCGTGCCTAGCCGGGCAGTCTTCGATTCGAAGCAATTCCGTTCGAGGCCTTGCCATTTCGCGCAGGGTAGTCACCGACCAGATGCCAGGCCGCGACTGAGAACCCGTGCAGCTGCTTCGTCAAGCTCGACGTAAGGGGCGTATTCCTCTGGCGGCATGTAGTGGGTGTCCCATGACAACTCGCCGCCGGTGGTGACGTAGCGCCACTCCCCTTTCGGCGTCCGCACCCAGACGGTGCCTACACGGTCAGCTGCGTAGTCGGTTGCTACTTCATTTCCCTGCAT